>ERZ795052.572-NODE-572-length-55238-cov-7.397369_pt1 | contig 55238 bp, 60 predicted proteins | sample MGYA00375136_ERZ795052 | MGnify/ENA primary metagenome ERZ795052 (study PRJEB30181, sample SAMN05720156) | activated sludge metagenome | isolation source: Anaerobic digester | place: Japan | collected 2015-05-26 ... | reverse complement strand
ACCCTGCAGGGAACTTGGTTTCGGACGCGAGTTCGACTCTCGCCGCCTCCACCAACTATATCGCAGAAGATTGATACAATAAATGTATTCGTCTTCTGCGATATATTTTTGCCCCAAAAGCCTATAGATAGGGGATTTTCGGACGTTTATTGTTTTTGATGCAAGTGAAGACGAGCATGGTGCGACGTGATTTTTGCCTTTGAAACGCCAATTTTGCACCCACCCGTCGTTTTTGCCGCCGACAAATCGTTAACGAGCAGTCATTTTGGTGCAAATCCGGATTTTTGGTGCATTGTCTATGTGACTATTCGGTGAGAGCATAAGGAGGAAGCGCGGACGAACAACGCCCCACCGCTAGCATGATAACCAGTAGTGGGGCGTTCGTGTAAGTTACCCGATCCTTTTCGTGTCTTGTATTTGGCTAATCAGGTTCCGGGCAATTGCCTTGAGGTCTACAAATGCGATTTTGATCATGCATTCGTCTTCTGACAGGCTCAGGTATATGAACTCGTCATCGGCTTTAATACTAAGCCTTTTTATTTTGAGCTCAAATCTTGTTTCCATGAAAACACCTCCTTCTATAATAGGAGATGTTTTTTTCGCGAGGCCCTAATGATAAAACAGGGCGTCATCCGCGTCCCTATTCAATTTCCGTACCGTTCATCAGCGTAAACACGAGCCGCCCGTCCGCATAGACCGTCGCTTTTTCCACGATCGCCAACCACAGGCTCTCGCTGAATTCGGTGAGCGTCCCGTGCTGCCGTTCCATCGTGTCTACAAATGCCGTGAGCACAGTGTGCTGCTTTTTACGTGCTTCCTTCTCGGCTTTGAGTTCAGTTATCCGCTTTGACACATCGTTGTACTTTGTCACCAGCTCGTCCTGCCGTTTTTTGTATGCCTTCTGATTCTGCGCTGCCGTCGCGTTTTCAGCGATGTGTTTTCGGTTCATTTCGATAAGTACCTCGGCTTCGGAGTTCTTCGCGGCGATTTCCTCATCAATGGCTACGCTGTCGAAAAGGTCGGCAATTGCCAATCGGCACTCGATGATGACTTCATCGCGGATATCCTGAAGACCGTTCCACGCGGCTATAAACCGTGACTTTATGTCGTCCTCGGTCATATGCGGCGTCGTGCATTTCTCGCCGTTTTTGAATTTGCTGTTACATTGCCATATCACACGGCGGTACTTATCGTTGGAATGCCACACTTTTGAGCCGTAGAAGCCGCCGCAGTCGCCGCAAACAAGTCTCGTCGAAAAGCAGCTTTTACAGGTGTAACTGCGCCCCAGCGCCTTGCGCCGCGCAAACTCCGCCTGTACCATATCGAAATCTTCAGGGTCGATGATGCCGTCGTGACTGTCAGTGACGTAGAATTGAGGAACCTCGCCTTCGTTCGGCTTCATCTTTTTGGTCAAAAAGTCTGTGGTAAAGGTCTTTTGCAGCAGTGCGTCGCCCTTGTATTTCTCGTTTGTCAAGATGCTCTCAACGACGGTGCATTGCCACTTTTCTTTACCGCCGGGTGTCGGAATACCCTGTGCGGTAAGATGTTTTGCAATCGCTGTGGGTGTTTTGCCTTGTAAAAACATCGTATAAATCCGGCGCACTATCTCCGCTTCCTCTGGAACGACCTGCGGCGTACCGTCCGCACCCTTTTCGTAGCCGAGAAACTGCCCATATGCCATTGACACCTTGCCGTCAGCTATGCGCTTGCGCCACCCCCATGTGACGTTTTCCGAAATGGAGCGGCTTTCCTCCTGCGCCAGGCTGGACATTATCGTAATAAGCAACTCACCCTTGGCGTCGAATGTCCATATGTTTTCTTTCTCAAAGTAGATTTCAATATTGGCATCCTTGAGCTTTCGTACTGCTGTCAGGCTGTCCACGGTGTTCCGCGCAAACCGGCTGACTGATTTCGTTACGATGAGGTCAATCTTTCCATCCAGCGCATCCTTTATCATCTGATTGAAGCCGTCGCGTTTTTTGGTGTTCGTCGCCGTGATACCCTCATCCGTATACACAAAGACGAAATCCCAGTCGGGGCGCTCCTTGATATACTTGGTGTAGTAATCGACCTGCGCCTCGTAGCTGGAAAGCTGCTCCTCTTTCTCAGTGGATACACGGGCGTATGCGGCGACACGCCGCTGCTTTGGAACGGACACAGAAAGATTGGAAAAGCGCGATGTGACCGACGCCGGTATCATTGTAACTGTTCGCGCCATTAGCCGTTCCTCCTTGTCGCTTTTTCCCGTGCCGCCTGTCGCTTATCATCCGTCCAGCTTTCCCGCCGTGAGCGGTCTTGCCATCTGACCGCTGTCGTTTGACCGTCTTTGAAGTGAAACTCCAAAACGTTGTCCGGCAGCGCAGTTATGAAATCTATACTCGCTGCAAAGGTGTCATCATCAAAACTTCCGGTACCAAGAGCTTCGGCACATACGGCCTTGAGTGTTTCTTCGGGTATTTGTTTTGATGCGCAGAATTTCTTGCCCTTGGTATTGAATGTGGCACATATCCACACAAAGCCGGTTTTTGAGGTTTTGCGCCGATAATTCTTTCCGCAAACACCGCACCGTATTGTTCCCGTGAATACTGTTGTGGTGCCTTTTTTCACCGTGGTTTCGTTTACCCTGCGCTCGATTTCTGCCTGTACCGCTTCAAATGTAGCACGGTCGATAATCGGCTCATGCGCTTCCCGCACAAGATACTGCGGGAGCTCGCCGTGATTGCTGCGTGTTTGCTTTGTCAAGTGGTCGGTGCGGAAGGTTTTTTGCAGGAGCAAGTCTCCCGCGTATTTTTCGTTTCTGAGCATCTTTGCAATGGTGTCCTGATGCCACCCTTTACTAAAGCGCGTAGCCACGCCCATCTCATTGAGCCGGTTGGCGATAGCCTGTTTTCCGAAGCCTTCAAGATACAAAGTAAAAACGAGCCGTACCGTCTCGGCTTCCTCTGGAACGATTTCAAAAACGCCGTTCTTTGCCCTGTAACCGAGCATGGTACAGTCCCACGGTTTTCCTTCCTCGAAATTCTTCTTGATGCGCCATTTCTGGTTTTCGCTTGCCGACAGACTCTCTTCCTGCGCGTAGGATGCGAGTATGGTCAACATCAGCTCGCCGTCGGCGCTTATACTATGGATATTTTGTTCTTCAAAGAAGACGTCCGTACCGAGCGTTTTTAGTTCCCGTACCGTCTCCAGCAGCGTGACCGTATTCCGTGCAAAACGCGATATGGACTTTGTAATGACCATATCTATTTTTTTGGCGCGGCAATCGACAAGCAAGCGTTGAAAATTCTCGCGGCTGTCCTTGGTGCCGGTTTTAGCTTCATCCGCATAAACACCTACATATTCCCAGCCACGGTGTTTTTGAATCAACTCGCTGTAATAGCTGATCTGCGCCGCCAAGGATTGCAGCATCGCATCCTTGCCGCTTGATACGCGAGCGTATGCCGCCACGCGCTGTATGTCGAAATCTTCTCGCGGCGTAAACTTTACCCGCGCAATTTGACTGTCTGACACCTGCTTCATCTCCTTTCAGGGGTCATATATTCGCTCTAAAAGGCAGATAAATCAAGGCAATTCGCGCCATATACTGCACAAAGATATGCTGTATTTGATCGCTGCTTTTTCTTCGATTTTGGCATAATCGGCAGCAGATATATGTCCCTCGGACAGCCATTTTTTAAGTACGGCGACGACCGCCTTGTATTTCATGAGATTTGTTTTTCTGTCCAGTGTCATGCGCTCGCCTCCGCTTTCTTGACGCGATGCTGCGCGGAGCATTCATGACAGCAATATTTACTGTGCGGTCTGCCGTAAACCGTATATGACTTTCCGCAGTGAACGCAGGTTTTTGTATAAAACGCTTTCTTGTTGATTTCGTTTGGATGGCTTTTCCACCACTCGTGACGGCAAGCGTCCGAACAAAACTTTCTCGGTTTCTTACCATTCATGTGTTCAAGCGGTTTCCCGCATTGCTTACAGAGGGGAACGCCGTTCTCATCCGGCGTGGCTGCGACTGTCGCATTTATATTTTGTCTGCGGCAGTAGCTTTTCACGGTATTGATGGAAAGCCCGACAACCTCAGCGATTGCCGCATATTTACAGCCTTCCGAGCGTAGCCGCATGATGGTTGATTTCTGTTCGTTGGTCATGGAAACCACCTCCTCGCTATACGGAGAAATGGAGGCGGTTTTGGGGAGGTATTTTCTGAGAAAAGCAAAAAGCCCGCCGAAGAAAAAAATCCTCGACGGGCATAAGCTGTAAAATTATGATTGTAGGTAACGTAACTAACCTGTGTTTATTTACTTTTTACGGTGGGCGGGTTATGCCTTAGCGGCATAGTCGAGAGAAATCCAACCGTTGCGCTTGCTTTTGTAGGACTTTAGCAGCCCCCACTTTGAAGCGCCTGTGCCGTCGGCTTCCTCTATAATAGTGAACACACCTTTACCTGTATATTTTCCCAAAGCGCCATAGTCTGTGCCGGGGCCTGTCCGAATGTTCAAATTTGCGATGGTGACGCGGACGCGGTATGGCTCAAAGGTGGCAGGCTCATTAACAGGCACTACAGGTTGTTCCGTGCCGGAGTCAAGCCCCGCTTTGACGTCTGCGCGGAAGGTGTCCATCGTCTTCCCGTGCTTTGGGAACCAGTGCATGATGTCACCGTGGTTGCTGGCAATGCCAAGCTTGTAGCCTTCACAGTGGCAGATGACGTCCTTTTCGGTGAGGTTGTACTGCTTACAGAGATACACGCAAAGCTCCACGGCTTCCTTGTAAACGGCAGAAAAATACGAGGCATCGGTCAGACCGTCCTCACAGATTTCAAAGCCGATATGCATATCGTTGCCGGAGCCTTTTGAACCGCTGCCGCAGTGCCAGCCGCGCATATTCCACGGTAGCGTTTGATAAGTAGCTATTGTTCCGTCAGCCAGCTTGCCTATGAAGCCGTGGACGCAGACCTGCCGTCCATCCGGCTTGTCCTGATTCCAGTGGTTGTTGTACTGGTTTTTCCCCAGCAAGCCGTCGTCGGGACCGACATAGCGTTTCAGGTTGGGGTTGTTCGCCCCGGTGGAATGCACCATGATACCCTTCGGTGTGATGGTTCTGCCCACCTTGTAGCAGGCATTGTTGGTCAGTATGAGTTTATACAGGTTCATTTAATTATCCTCCTTGCCAGACCTATCGTGTAATTGTTCAAGTACTTCTTTCAGCTTTGCCGGAATAGGCAGCCCCAGATGTCCGGCGTTTTCGAGCATCGACACGCCCTCATTGGACAGATAAAAGAAGATGACCGCAGTACGCAGCACCCCAGCCTGTCCCAGTACTTGGACGTCGATGATGTTTCCGATACCGACCATCATAAAAATGAGCACCTTTTTGCAAATGCCCTTGAAGCCGACCTCGCTGGACAGCTTTTTATCCACAATCGCGCACATAACGCCCGTGATATAATCGATAACCACAAATGCGATGAGCGCATAGAGAAAGCCGTCTGCTCCTCCGAGAAACCAACCGAGCCAGCCGCCGATAGCAGCGAGCAAAAGCTGAATCCATGTCCAGATTTCTTTCATAATGAATTCCTCCCTTAATAAATAGTCACACCGTTCAGATTTGGCTTTTCAGACGCTTGGCCAATCAAGTCCGAAAGACGCGCTTTGCCTTTCCGTCCGCCGCTGTCAACGGTGAACGCAGTATAGAAACCGCCCTTGCCGAAATTATGCGTCACATCCGTGACCGTACCGAGGGTTTCGGTTTTCGCACCGCTGATGATGCGCACCTCGTCGCCAATGGTGAGCTGTGGCGTGAAGATGCCGACAAAGCTCTCCTGCCTGCCAGATATTGCGATGGCCTGTGCCAGTTCCTCAGCCATAGCCGTTATCTCGGCAAGCGTCGCACCGTCGGCGGCTGTTACGTAGGTCGTGCGGTGGGACGGCTGGACCCACCACTTGCTCCTGGGGACTGTGGCATAAACCGTGTTTTCCGGGTCGGCGCAGGTGACGCAGACCTTGCTAACCGCTTCCGAATCGTCATATTCCACGCTGTAGCTCCAGCAAGTCTTGTCGCGCTCGAAAATATATACTGCTGGCTGGTCGAAACGGGCATCGGTAGCCGCCGCAACGCCGATGACACCGTTTGACGTTTCATCGACCTTCCAGCCGTCAAGCAGAGAGATGACCCGCTTGATGCCGTCCAGTATGGTAACATCCGGCTCAAAGCGCAGCTTCCATGCTTTTGTGTTGTTGCCAACAAAAAAATCCTCCACCTCGGCGAGGCGAAGAATCTCCTGCAGGTTCAGCTGAAGCGTAGTTTCTTCAAATGTATTGTCCTCATTGAAGGTCTGTTCCTTTAGAAGTTTGCCGATTGCATTTCTGGCAGATACGGATACTTTTTCGTCTGGGTACGAGACCGAAGCGCGGTCGATATAGAAGATACCGAGCGTGATTTCGCCGCTGCTGCCGAGGGAAAAGTGCAATTCCATCTTGGTGCCGGGTGTCACGAAAGCACGGTAGCGGTTGAGCAGTGCGCCCTTGATGTTGAGCAAGGTGCAAGACATCTGCGAGACCTCGCTGCCGATGCTGAATTTCACCGAACCGTCGATAAACGAATTTGTAATGTCGGTCGGCAGCATATACATCACAAATCGGTGGTCGCCCTCGGCGCTCCAGAACCCGTACGCACCGTAGTGCGCTACTTTTTTGATGCTCGGATACGATACCATTTCATCAGGTGATATTCTGCCGATTTCCGTATAGGTCAAGCTGTCGTATAAACCGAGAACCGGGTTCGCTGTACTTCCCGCCACGGTACCGTCGGCGGTGAGGTATATGAAACGGAGCAGGTTGTCCGAGGTGTGGATCACCTGCGGATACAAGCCTGCTCCGGCATCAAGGGTATATTCAAATGTCAGCGTCATGGCATCACCCTCTTTGCAGCTGAACTGAGTAGGTGAAGCGCAGCAGATTGTTCGCGGTTTTAAACGGGTACTCAAGCGCAAAGCTGGCTGTGATCGACGCACCTGCCGTAGGCGGTGTTGTGAAATTCAGCCCTGGCACTGTCTTGCCTAAAAAGAAGGTTGAGCCGAAGCTCAGTCCGTCCCTTGTCGGAAAGCTCTGGTAATATAAGTTGTATGTCCAGTTATAGCTGACACTGCCCGATACAGTTAAGGTCTCCACTTGTTTTGTTCCCGCATTGCCTGCGGCGTCAACTGTGGATGTCGGGATGGTGGTGAGTCCTGTGCAAGTATCATTTGCAATGCTGATGTTCAGGGTAGGATCATTATCCGCAGCCACTTTAGCGGTCAGACGTACATATCTTCCGTTATCTGGACTGATTGTAAAGAAGTCGGTAATATCGGAGTTTTGTGCGAGAGCTGCGTTTACCTTTGTCGCAACTACTGTTGAAGAGTCTCCGCTTGTAACCGGCACCGAAAGGGTTATCGGAGAGTTTGTCATTCCAGCCGCCGTTATGACAACCGTCGCGTTTCCCGCAGTCCCTATGGTTCCGGTCACATAGATATTTTCCTGTTGCTTTACGGCGGCGACTCCGGCTGTCGTATTTGTCGAGGTTGAAACAGTAGTCAATCCCGCGCAGGTGCCATTTGACAGTGCGATATTCAAGCCTGAAACATTAGCCACCGGTGTTTTAGCGGTTAAGATCACATCCGCACCCGAGACCGCCGTATCATATAAAGCTGAAATATTCGCATTGTCTTCAATGGCTGTTTTTATCTTGCCCGCCACTATGCTCGCCGTATCCGATGAGGCCGCAGGCACGGATAGTGTGATCGGCGAACCTGTCATGCCGCTTGATGTCACAACAACAGTGGCATTGCCTTCGCCGCTTAGGAATACTTTCCAATACCTTGCTGATGTTTCTGTAAACTTCCAGACCTGACCTGTCCTCGAAAGCCCTGATACATCCGTCCAATCGCTGTCATTGTCTGAGCATTGTATTTTAAGGGTATCTAGCCTTGCGGTCGGTACGGTCAGAATATCAATTTTCAACGTATTGCAGGCCCTTGCGGAACCGAAGTCTATTTTAATTGGGTTTACGTCACTTACCACGCAGGAGGAAGGATACATCGTATCATCATAACAATCCCACCAAGCTATTGGGTCACGATAATTACGACCTGAGTATGGCGCTTTTGACGCAAGGTCTCCGAACGTCACTTCGGCGCTTTTGCAGGTCAACGCCGCCGTATGATAGTTTTCATACCAGTCGCCGCAGTTGTTCTCCAAATCCACCGTATAGTCCGTGCCTTCGGTCGTTTCCGTGTCGTTTACAAAAATGCGGACAGTTCCGGATTGTATCAGCGGACATTTCATACTGAACTCGGTAGTAGCTCCATCACCCTCACCAATGACGAGATGGTCGACCGCATAGGGTGGGAAAACCTCATGGTTCGGAAAGGTGAACGCGCCGACCCCGGCGACGCCGAGATGCTTGACCAGCCGATTATTGCACTCGCTGTCAAGGAAAGTGGTGACGGGCAGGTCGTACTGGTAGGTGGTGGTATTCCCAGTGCCGCCGCTGAAGGAATAGCTTTTACTGCCGTGATATTTCACGTTCATATCCGAGGAGTACTCCACTGGGAAGCGGGAAAAGCGTACATACCCGTCCGTGCTGCCGGTAAGCAGCCATCGGAACAGATAATTGTTCTCAGCTGTGGGGTACACACCGTTTGCGCCGAAGCCGGATGGGGTGCAGGTGGCGTAGAAGGTTGCGGTTATATACACCACATCTGTATCAGTCTTTGCGATTGCGATCTGGTTCCCTTCGGAATCCTGCAGCATGGCATGGGACATGATGTAGTAGGTGTCTGACCATGTGCCGCTGTAATAACCCTCCAGAGCCACCTCGGTAATGGTTGAGCCGTTGCACTCTGTCGCTTCCAGCTTGATTTGCTTTGTAGTATACGAAGTCGGATATTCATAAACCGTTTCCAGCGTCGTCACAGCTTTGCGCGTAAGATGTGTAAAAAGGGCGGTATCCGTAACGGCGGGCGTCCCGGTTCCGGTGCCAACTGCAATGTATCTGAACAGGTCTGTCGTTTTACTAAGCGGAGAAGCGGTCAGCCTGCTATTAAAATAGTAGTTCGTAATGACGTTGAAGCCGACTGCTGTCTGCTTGATTTTACCGCTTACGGCATCGACGACCTTAATGTCAAAACGGTTGTGAAGAACAGCTCGTTCTTGTATCTTCATTTTGAAAACCTCCTAAATCGGTAATGTTGAAACAGGCTGCAGGCTTACAGACGAAGCCACAACCGCAATGACAGCCGTATGCGCAGGCTGGAAGCACTCGATGAAAACAGCCTCGTCAATCCAAACTCCCGCCGATATTGTAGATATGGTCGCTGTCTCGTTTTCATAAGTGAAGTAGTCGACAGTTTCTGCGGCGGCGACAGCACTTAGAGCGGGCAGGAACCATCTTTGAGAACCCAACTTGTAATACCAGAGTGAGCGGTATTCCGGCATCGTTATGGTCACGGCTACCGTCCTGCGGATATCGGCGCTCGTATATAGAACAAGCGCCTGCTCCTCGCTGTCATAGGTAGCGGAGCTAACGGTCACCCCGGAAACGGACAGGGTGCATTTCACCGGGAAACCTGCATCGATACTTCCGTTCAAAGGCTTTGTGAGATGGAGCTTGAAGCCGTAGCAAACGAAGCCTGTCTCGCGGTTCATCTTCTCCACCGAGGCCACGGAGATTTCTACGGTATCCGGCTCATCCAGCAGAACATAGGGATAGGCGGTATTCCCGGAAGCGTATTCAGTGTTCAGCGTGTCCAGTTCAGTTATATCGGAAATCCACATTTTCACGTTTGAAGCGTTGATGTGAACCGTTTCCGGCCGGACGCTCATCCCGGCATAGTTTCGGTGCGTCAGTGCCAGAAGCATTCGACCGTTATTCTGCGTCAGGAACCCGATGCGGAAATCGTTTGTTCGAATAACTGAAAGCGTCGTGTTTCCCGTACCAAGGGTGGATACTTCATGCTCTGCTTCCCAGACATAAGAGCCGTTGTCCTGACAGCAGAGCGCCCGGTAATATACTGATCCGTTTTTGAGATATCCAATAATCAAGCCCTGGTCAAGGTCCGGTTCAACGCTGGACTGCCAGCCCTTGCAGGCAGATATCTGAGAAACGCCGGTGGCAAGCAGAGAGGCATTATCACTGTCACGCCAGACCTGAACATACAGATTGCCGTTCCGCACATAAAAAACATAAGGGTATTCCTCGGTTTGAAGGTAATACCATTCCTTTTCGGCGTTCATTTTCCACATGCCGTTAAATTCAATCGCCACATCGGTCGCCGCGCCGAGCGTCCACTGGTACTCCCACGGATACTCCAAGCCAGCTGGGAACTTACGTTTATATATCTTTGCGACACCGTCGTCCAGACAGATAGCATAAGCCAAAGATAAATCGGATTCACCGGCGGTCTGGCGCACAGCCACATCGCCGAACGCGGGAGTTATATCTTCGTGAATAGGCTCAGAGAGCAGCGAATTGATGGAGGTTTGCGTGGCTACCACGCGGAGCTTTGCCATGCTGTCCGCGTTTTCTACCTTGAAGCGGTTAGCAAGTTTTTCTTTCAGCGCCGTCGGTATGCTTCTCATGGTTCGCTCACCTCGCTTGCCGCCGCAAGAGTGGCTGTCACCTTATACCAGCCCGCCGCTTGATAATCAAAGTCGCCGAGTTCAACAATCCTCCCAGTGAAAACGCCCTGCTTTACTGAGCATTCAAGCAGCGGAACGCTGTCCTCGGCTTCCATCAGCGCGGCTTTCCCGGCTTCATTAACATAGAGAGTCAGCTCGTAATGTACGGTCGGCGAACCGAAACGGGTCAGATATTCCGTCCCGTCAAGGGCAGTCTGCACCGTTCGGATGATCTCCTGCGTTTTTTGGAAGCTGACAAAGCGCGTGATGATTTCACTTGTCTCCGTATTTTTCAAATAACTCATACACGCACCTCCTGTCTGAGCCGGTCGATGATAATATCCACGACCGAGGTCATTTCATTCTGGTTGTTGACACCCTCGACCCGGATAATGCCCGTATGCTCCACAGTTTTCTTCACGTCGAGTGAGGTATCGTTCATCACTTTGTGGATGCCGGTATTCATATCAAGGTCAAAGTCAGTGGGGATTGCATTTGTAATGTCTTTTTCAACGCCCTTCATGGCGTCGGTGAAGCCTTCGCCGATACCGAGTCCCATGTTTTCACCGATTCCGGCGAACACCTTTGATGGCGAGTTGATTCCCAACAGACTTTTCGCTCCGTCAACAATACCGGAGAAAAAGCCAGAAACCTTATCTGCTATCCATGAACCGAGAGACTTGATGCCTTCCCATAGGCCTGTCACGATGTTCTTGCCGATTTCAAACACAGCGCCGACCGCTTTCCCAAGGCCTGTCACGATAGCCGCGATGATCTCCGGTATTTTAGCCACAAGCTGCGGAATGGCTTGAATCAGTCCGGCAGCAAGCTGAATGGTGAGCTCGATGCCCATTTCAATAATCTCAGGAAGGTTGTCTGTAATAAAATCGATTATGGTCGTTATGATTTCGGGCAGCGCGTCGATCAGTTCGGGCAGGGCGTTCAGCAACCCCTCCGCCAGTCCCTTTATAATGGCAAAGGCCGCCTCGAGGATTTTGTCCATATTGTCGAGCAGCACCTGAACAATCAGGAGGATTGCCTCGACGATGGAAGGAATCAGTTCCGGAAGCGCTTCCGCAATACCCAACGCCAGCGTGACTATCATCTGAATCGCGGCTTCAATAATGGCGGGCAGATTGTCGATGATACCTTGAACCAGTGTAAGGACAAGCTGCAGAGCACCTTCCGTGATAGCGGGCAGAGCCTCAATCAAGCCTTCGAGCAGAGTCATGACGATAGAGGATGCGCACTCCACGATGGTTGGTAGATTTTCTACAATCGCATTTACAATAGCCATGACGATGTCCATACCGACCTGTATGATTTTGGGTAGATGCTCCATAATCATGTCGGCAAGACCGCCGACTGTATTGCCGATGACCTCGCTAATCTTGTCAAAATCGTCTCCGGCCTCCACTAAGCCTGAAGTGAAGTCGCCAAGCAGAGTAGTTCCCTCGTCCGCAAGCGTCTGAAGCTGCGGAAGAAGCACAGTACCCATTACACGTTTTGCGGCTTCTGAGCCTTGCTTCAGCCGCTGAACAGAATCGTCGAAGGCACCGAGTTTCTCGATGCTCTCCTCACTGAGAACAGCGCCCATGCGTTTTGCTTCCTCGGTCAGTGCGGCAATGCCCTCGCTGCCTTGGGCGATGAGTGGATTCAAGTCCTGCGCACTTTTGCCAAAGAGCTGCATGGCGAGTGCGTCACGCTCTGTCTCGTTTGAAACCCTGCCAAGCGCGTCAATAGTTTCCCAGTAAACATTCTCGCTGTCTCGAAGATTGCCGTTGGCATCGGTGACTGATACCCCAAGGCGGGCATATGCATCGGCGTATTTTGCGGAACCGTCCGCCGCGCTCGCCATCGACTTGACATTCTTCGCCATAGAGCCTGTGAGCGTATCGAGTGACACATCAACCAGATCGGCAGCGTAGCTGTATGCCTGTAAGCTCTCAACCGACATACCCGTAACAGTACTTTGGGTCAACATTTCATCCGCATAAGCGGCGGCTTCCACCGTCATATCCACGAGAGCTTTGCCTGCGCTGATTGCAGCCGCACCGACAGCAACAAAAGCCGCACCCATAGCCGTACCGATACCTTTGACAACAGAACCGAGCTTCTCGAACTTACCCCCGGCTGAATCTGCATCTTTTCCTGTTTTATCAAGCTCGTCTCCGAATTGGTCAGCTTGCTTCTCGGCAGCGTTAAATTCATCAGCTACGTTATCCAGGGCTTTTTCATTGCCCTTCAGCTCACGCTCCATACCATTGAGTTCGGCCTGCGCGTTATTCAGCTGAACGGCCCATTGCTGAGTGCGGCGATCATTTTCACCGAAAGAATCGGAGGCATTCTGCAGTGCTTTACGAAGCGTTTCGATTTTTTCTTTTTGGGCGTCGATTTGTTTGGTCAGAACCTCATTTTTGGAGGTGAGGGACTGGACGCTGTTTTCGTTTTTGCCGAATTCGGACTCGACCAGCTTCATCTCCGAGCCGAGTACCTTGAACGACTGGTTGATGTCGGAGAGCGCTTTTTTAAACTCTTTTTCGCCCTCGACTCCAATCTTCAAGCCGAAATTATCTGCCATACGATCACCCCCTTCCTAAAATGGGTATGAAAAAGGAGCAGCCTTGAAAGGCTACCCCTGAAAGATTGTAATATGTTGTGATATGCCTACATTATCGGCAAAATAACCGCTGAAAAATATTGCTGCAGTTCTTCTGGCGACTGCTTCATGTTATTCTGAATCCACCAGATTATCATCTCGACAAAGCTACAAGATATGTGGTTTATTAGAAAGCTCACAGGTACGTCCTTGTTCAGAACCCTGTCCTTTAGCTGTTCGGTAAATATACCACATAGATACTGCTTGAAATATCGCAGAAACAGCTCTCCGCTCTCACCGCTCAAAATGCCGACAATATTTCTCCTGTTGTCCCGTAGGTGATACAGGATGTGCGTAATCATGGAATCGGTATCGCTGTCGCTTGCCGAAAAGTCATGCGTAGTTTCCGACTCTGCGTGATTGGACACAACATGATCGAACAGGTCGGTACACATCTCCTTGAGCAATGCGTCCTTCGTTTCAAAATGTGAGTAGAAGGTGCTTCTGCCCACATTCGCCTCGTCTATGATCTCCTGTACCGTTATATTCGAATACTTCTTTTCAGAGAGAAGCGTATTGAACGCCGTAAAAATTGCTTCTCTCGTTTTTTGCTGCCGTCTATCCATCTTGTTACCACTTTCTAAACAATTCTATCTTTTTGTTCAGTATCGTACATTCAATACAAACTGATTATAGTAATTATTCTGACGTTACAGTACAATATGTTCAGTAACATATAAAGCATACATCATCTTTGTGTAAAAATCAAGATGCAACGATGATATTGCTACAGCGAAAGGGTGTTTGAATATGGTTTTCAAAAAGTGGCTTACCAACGAACCGAAATCGACGGTTATCTGTGTCCTGTTTTCGGTCGTTGCTTTAATAGTATCTTTTGGCGGATGGTTGAACGCCTTGCTGCCATTTGACATTGCGTGGATAGCAATTGTTCTGTGCGGTGCTCCCATCGTTACGGGAGCGGCGACCGCCTTAATAAGGGAGCATAACATCAAGGCGGATTTGCTGGTTTCTCTCGCGCTGATTGCGTCTGTTATCACAAGCGAATTCTTCGCGGCGGGCGAGGTCGCTTTTATTATGCAAATCGGTTCGCTCTTGGAGGACTTCACAGCTAACCGCGCCAGAAAAGGTATCGAGAGCCTAATTAAACTCACACCGAAAACCGCGAGGGTCAAGCGTGACTGTACAGATGCAATCCTTCCCGTCGAAGAAGTAGTGGTAGGAGATACACTAACCGTCCTTGCCGGAGAGACAATCCCCGTTGACGGTATCCTGCTTTCCGGCGAAACCTCCGTCGATCAGTCTGTCATGACGGGTGAATCCATCCCCGTTGATAAAAAGACCGGTGACGAGCTGATTAGCGGTACGATCAATCAGTACGGAACCTTCGAAATGAAAGCAACAAAGGCTTGCGCGGACAGCTCCTTGCAACGGATGATAGCGCTTGCCAATGAAGCCGACGCAAACAAAGCACCCATTGTCGGGCTTGCGGACAAGTGGGCAAGCTGGATGGTAGTAACTGCCGTTCTCTGCGCGGTTGCAACGGGACTGCTAAGCGGGGAGTTCATCCGCGCCGTTACGGTGCTGGTTGTGTTTTGCCCCTGTGCTTTCGTTCTCGCGACACCTACCGCTGTTGCCGCTGCAATTGGGAATCTCACCAAGTACGGCATTCTTATTCGCACCGGGGACGCATTGGAACGGCTGTCCAAAGTGAACTGTGTCGCTTTTGATAAAACCGGTACACTGACCTACGGAAAGCCGAGAGTAATCGGTGTGGAGACCTTCCGCGACGATATGGGCAAACACGAAATACTCCGCTTGACGGCGCTTGCCGAACAGCGCAGCGAGCATCCTCTCGGCAAGGCAATTTTTTCAAACTATACGGAAAATGGCGGTAATCCGGAGGTTGTTTCCGATATACAGATACTTGCGGGACAAGGCATACAAGCAATTATCGACGGCAAAACAGTTCTTGTAGGTAAGCCAGACTTGTTTCCACTCTCGAAGAATGCAAAGGAGACAGCTGACGGTTATTTTAACAGAGGCGCAACTGTTGTATTTCTATCCGTTGACGGCGCTCTTTGCGGGTTGGTTGCTCTTGCTGACACGGTGCGCTCCGAAAGCTCAACTGCGGTTGAGAGGCTTAAAGTAGAGGCTATAACGCCTATTCTGCTGACAGGTGATAATGAAGCTGCAGCAAGTAGCATCGCCTCAAGCGTCGGTATTGTAAAAGTCCGTGCAAATCTTCTGCCAGAGGAAAAAATGTCCGTAATAAAGGAATATGGCGAGAACGGCAAAAAGGTCTGCATGATCGGCGACGGGGTCAACGACGCGCTCGCGCTTTCCACCGCTTATGCTGGAATCGCAATGGGTGGTGTGGGAAGCGATATTGCCGTGGAATCCGCCGATGCGGTTTTAGTGAGCGACGATATCAAGCGTCTTCCGTACCTCTTTTTTATGACCCAAAAAGCCATGAGCAAGGTGAAGCAGAACATTATTATTTCTCTCGCAATTGACTTTGCTGCCGTCGTGCTTTCATTTTATGGTCTCCTCAATCCCGTCACTGGCGCGCTGGTACATAACTTCGGTTCGGTGTTTGTGGTCGTCAATGCGGCATTGTTATTAAAGGAGAAGGACTGTCACTAACTGATTATCATATTCCCGTCGGAATTACCTCATCGATGTAATGTTCGTGTTTCGGCTTTGCCAAACCGTTAAACTGCTTGTATATCTCCCACTGGTCGAGCAAATGTCCGATAGGCATCAGCCACACTTCGGACTCCGCCCGACCGAGCAAGGTCGTTCCATAAAAAATCAGCCGGGCAAACAACTCTTCGTCGCTTACCCGACCGGTGCGTTTTTTGAGGGTTCGTCCTCGCTTTCCACATTCCGCTTCGTTCCTTTATACATCGCGTCCATGATGGCGTTTTTGTAATCCGAAAGCTCAAAGGGCGAAGTAAGCAGTTCTACGGCTTCCTCCGTGAGTAGCTCACGCTTTTTAGCAGGATTTTTCAGGTTGTGAACCAGTACAGACTGATTGGCGAGCAGTGTGATGAGCCATACGATTTCATCGAGAGCCAGCTCGAAATTCTCACTTTTCATCAGCTTCTCACCGAGGTTGGAAAGCCCACCGTAGCGTCCTGCGATTTCCTTCGTTGCCTTTGTGGTGAGGAGCATCTCATACTCCGCGCCCCCGATGGTGATTTTAGAGCTTCTTTCGTCAGCCATTAGGCTTCACCTCCGACCTGCGATGTGAACACAGGCTCGTAGACCTGCGTGTACCAGCCGGTGATAACGGAAGCCGGAACGCTCGTATCGTCCTCGTTAACCTCCGCTTTCCACGGATGCTTGCCATTCCCGTCCAGTTTGTTGCGGCGGAACACCGTGCCCTCGATGGTCGGGGTGGAGAAGGTGATGCTGTCGCCCTTGGTGGCGAGGTTGGTCGCCGGGATACCGAATTTAACCCTGTAAAGCCAGAAGTATCGGTATTTCCCGTTTGCCTTTTTAGCGCGGAAGCCAACTGCGACGGGAGTGCCGCCGTCCTCGCTGCCAGACACTACGACATTATTGTCGTCAAGCTTTGCGCCCGTCAGGTCTTCAGCAGCCGTCACACCAATATCGTCAATACCAAGCGAGAGGGTGCCGCTCTTGAATTCCTTCACGACCTCGGCGGGACCATCGTCTGCGTAAAGCGTCGCCTCCGCAAGCTCAACTGACAGATCCGCTTTCATCGCCTTGGCGAGAGAAATGGGAGTGCCGTAGGTTTCTGTACCATCCACGGCCTCCGTGATTTTTGCATAATACAGCTTATCCAGCCCTATAGTAGCCATTTGTTATTCCTCCAGTTCATAAATCTTCGCCACATCAATGGCGTAATGGTGGTAGCCGGTATCGTCCTCGTGGCCCACATACCGGCGGTCAGTTATGGTGAACTCCGCGCTCAGTAGAGCACGGACGATTTGATTTTTAATAGATGTGTAGCTGCCCTTGTCAAAAAGAGACAGACGCGCTTCTTGTGTTTCGTGACGGGGACTGTCATCGGTATACAAAGCGAAGGTATCCGCCAGCGGTGTAATCACAACGTATCTGTTCGGGGCGGACTCTGAAAATACGCCTGTCTCAACGGGTACAATCGGTGAGAGGAGGGTGTTCAGCTCTTGAAGCAGACTCATATGTTTTCGACCTCCTTCTCAAACGCTGCGATCATCGCATCAACACAGGCGCTTTTGCTTGCTGATTTTGCGGGCTTCAGAAAGGGCTTCGGAGACTGTCCGCTTTTGCCGTATTCCAAAACACCTGCAATCATGGCGTTGCTTTTACCGTCAGTACGAGGCTCAGAAAATCCTACTTTTACATTGAAATTCCCGTCCTTATCCTGTCTTGCGGAGGAAACGCCCAGCGCCGAGATCAGCTCGCCCGTGGAACGGCTTTCTTCCTTTGTGCCGCTGCCGATAACAGACTGGAGGTTGGATTTAACTTTTGCTTCCACAACTTCGCCGCCCGCTTCCAGCACCTTTGGGATGATTTCATCCGTTTTCTCCCCAAGCCGTGATAGCTTCAGAAGGAAGTCCTCCGGCATTTTAAATGCTGCTTTAGCCACTCGGCTTCACCTCCTTGGCGAGTACCTCGATATACATCCCGCGCCCTTTGACATTCTCAACTGAGGTGATTTCAAAACGACCTTCGTTGTTCACCACAACCATTGCAGTCGTAACGGTCACATTAGGAATTCGTCGAAAGCAGAAAAGGTCGGTGGCTTCGGAGAATTGAGCGCGGTTTGCCCATTTCTCGTTGCCGTGCCGACCTTCCCAGTACGCTCTAACCGAGGCGACAATATTGTCAACCTCGGTTCGGAATCCTTCTGCATCTTTTATGGTCACTTTTTCGACAATGTCGATGAGGGTGTTCATCTTACCAAAGCTCATGCTCACACCTTCCAATCTCGGTCAAGCCGTAAAAGTAGATTGACCGTGTCCCACACCTGCTGTCCCGCTTGCACATTGTCGGCAAAAAAACCGCCCGTGCTGCCATCCCTGGATTCATAGAAATGGGATGACAGCATGATAACGGCTTGTTCTGTGGTAGGCGGCATCTGATGGTCGGTGTAGTAGTTTTCTGTGAGATGCTGATAGCTCTCAGCGTAGGACACAGAGGCGGATATGTATAACTGCAATAGTTCATCGTCCGCCGTGTGTTCAAGGATGAGATTTGCTTTGACTTTTTCAAGCAGCGTCATACCGCCACCGTCCTTTCATTATTCTTCCGGTTCGGTGATAACGACAGTGAAGGTTGCTTCGGGATAGCCGGAAGTCCAGAGGGTGAAGACCTTCGGCGTATTTATGATTTCATCGCATTTTAGCCACATGACAATATCTCCGGCTGAACCACCGACAGTAGTAGCTTCAGTAGCATCAGCGGCTGTAAGTTGAAAACCGTTGTACTTAACCGAAGTAATATCTGCAAGTCCTGTGGTAATGAGCATTCCAACCCACTTGTGCGTACCCTGCGCCGGATTAGAGCTTGGAAAAGCAATCAGCTCCGATACAGAAGCAGCAACGGTAATAACACCGTCCTCAATGGTGATCGCCGTAACCTTACTTTGGTTGGCGATTATATCCTCGCCACTGGGCGTGGGTATTTTAGAAACCGATACATTCCATGCATCCGGAGTCATAAGCCCTGCATCTTTCAGTTTGAGCAGCAGAGCGTTGAAATCGTCCTTAACTCCAGCTACAGTAGCAGCTGTGCTGGTTGCTTGGTTATTTGCAGAAGGAAGCCCCTTTACCGAGGCTCCCTCCTTGATTTCCAACGTTCCGCCGATGACGGTTTTTTCACCGCCTTGTTCGGTGTAGTTCTTCGCGTTATATTCGCTCATATCGCTACCTCCTTAAGCGTGCTGCTTGAGCAGCTTGATGCCTTCAGGCAGTACTGTCTTAGCGTCAACACGCTGGAAAGCATAAAAGCCGGTTTGAAGGTTAGCAATGTGGAGCTCGTCTGCACGGCGAACAGTTCTGCCGGTACGGTCCGCAATCCAGTAGTTCTGGAAATCGCCGAACGCGACTGTGTAGGCACCTGCCGCGATGGTAGGAGCATACTGAGAAACATATACAGGGAAACCGAGCAGACGGTCAGGCTGACCAGCCTGCAGAGATGGTTGCCACATATATGCACCGTTACCGTCCTTGAGCTTGCGGACGCTTGCGAGAGTGCCACTGCCAAGCACAAACACAGCATTTTTCTTGTAGCCGTCCTTGAGCGCGTAGGTCAGGTCGATAAGCTCGTCCGCCTTGATGTCTCCGGCAGTAGCGGTGGTCACGCCGAGATCGCCGCCGTTTGCGGTGAAGATGCCGGTAGGTTGACCGCTGCCGGTGCCGATGCAGAAAGACTGTTCCTCTTTCGCCGCAAAAGCGCGGGCAAAGTTGTCGATGAGGTAGGCCTGAAGGTCGAACATGGAGTCCTCAAGCAGTTCCTCGGAGACCAGTGCTGCCGCACGAAGCGTGAATGCATCGAGAGAGAGCTGGTTGAAGGTAGGAGTGGAGGGCGTAAACACGCCGGACTCAGCTACCCAATCGGCAGAAACATCAGTAAGCGCCACATTAATTCTGTGCGGCGCAGCAGTTGTGATGACCTTTGCCAGAGAACGAATGACGTTCTCGCGGGCAAGTGCCTTAACGAGAGTGTCGTCGAACTCCAGCGGAACAAGATAACCACCGGTGGAAGAAGTGCCTTCCTCCATGACATTGTGGACAGGGCGCTTGCCGCGAATGAGATTATAGAAATCCTCACGGTATTCGGCGGTCGCTCTGGGAATGAGAGGCTTGCCGTTCTGCGCCACAGGCTTTTCAGTGATTGGAGAACTGGTGGGCTGCGCCATTGCAGCATCCCTTGCCACACGATCTTCCTCAATGGCAATCTGACGAGCCATTGCGTCTACGTCCGCGAGCATTTTGTCGTAGGTGGCATTGTCTTCTGCAGACAGGACGCCGTCCTTGGCGCGAGTGTCGAGGAACGCCTTTGCCGCGTCCCACGCCTTTGCGCGTTTTTCACGCATTTCGAGTACCTTTTTCATAATCAAATACCTCCGTTAAATGTATTTACGGGCTTGCAGTTTCTGCATAGCCTCGGTGATGGAAACGCCAGTCGGCGCATCGGGCTTCTTTTGCTCCGCCTTCGGAGCTGGTTTCGTGATGAGCTTGTTGAATAGTGCGTTTGTAACTGCTCTGCGGCTGAAAGCAAAGACCACATCGTCGCTATGGTCGCGCTTGGCGTCTTCCAAGATGCCGTCCGCAAAGCCAAGCTCCACCGCTTTGTTTGCGTTCATATAGGTTTCGCCGTCCATGAGATGAGAGATTTTTGCTCGAGACTGCCCGGTTTTGATTTCATAGGCGTTGATAATGGATTCCTTTACTTCGTCCAACATGGCAATGGCTTTTTGCATTTCCTCGGTATCACCGATTGCTACTGTGAGTGGATTGTGAATCATCATAAGCGCCGTAGGAGCCATAAGCACCTGCGTACCCGCCATCGCGATGACTGATGCCGCCGAAGCAGCGATACCGTCAATCTTGATGATCACGTCATGCGGGTAATCCATGAGCATGGCATAAATCTGAGACGCCGCTACACAATCGCCGCCGGGTGAATTGATCCACACGACAATATCGCTGTCACCGGACATCAGCTCGTCCTTGAACATTCGAGGCGTGATTTCATCATCCCACCAGCTTTCGTCCGCAATGGTGCCGTCGAGGTACAGGGTGCGGACGCCCGTATCCTCATCACTGTCCCAATTCCAGAAGTGCGTTTTTTCACGCGCCTTTACGGGACTTCGTTTTGTTTTGTCCATCTGAGGTTCCCTCCGTTTCTGTTGTAGTTGTATTTGCGAACGCACCTGCGTCTTGCAGTTTAGTCATAGCACCGTTTATGAGATAAAGGTCGCCGCCGAGGTCGGCAGGGATGCGGTCGAGGTTTTCAAGCTCTCGTATGTCATTTGCCGACATCCAGCCGTTTTGTCGAGCGGTCGCGTAGCCTGTCATGCGTGATGCATAGTCACCACGAAGCAGTCCGTCCACATTGAATTTTGTGAACACCGAGCGTTTTTCGCTGTCGAGCAGGAGCGCCTTGTTCATCGCTTGTTCCCAGCGGATTACCCACGGGTCGAGCGTGTATTTCACGAACTCCAGTGACTGCTGCTCAATATTAGAAAAGCTCGACTTTTCAAGGTCAGCCAGCATATGTGGCGGTACTCTGAAAATTCGAGCGATTTCATTGATCTGGAACTTGCGCGTTTCGAGGAACTGCGCCTGTTCCGGCGAGATGGCGATCGGCGTGTACTTGAGTCCTTCCTCCAGCACGGCAATTTTGTTGCTATTAGCACTGCCGCCGAAGGTGGACTGCCAGCTTTCCCGTATGCGCTCCGGGTCCTTAATCGTGCCGGGATGTTCGAGAACGCCGCTTGGTGCCGCACCATTGGCGAAAAACTTAGCGCCATATTCCTCGGCTGCAATCGCCAAGCCCACAGCGTTTTTTGCCATCGCTATCGGTGAATAGCCGACCATACCGTCGTAGCCGAGCCCCAACACATGAAGAATGTCCGAGGGAGCGAAGATAATGTCGTTTTGCTTGTTTTTGCCGATTTCTGGAGCATCATCGCTATTTTTCCGATAGCGGTAATACAGTCGTCCCTGCGAATCCCTGTCCACAGTCATGCGGTCTGGCATGAGCGGATAGAGCGCTATAACCTCGCCACGGGCATTGCGGATAATCTGAGCATAGGCGTTGCCGGTGAGAAGCAGGTGGTTCATCATAGTTTCTCTGAATACGAAACTCGTCATTTCAGGATTTGGCTCATCATGCAGGACCCGCCATAGTGGATGTTCGAGGCACTTTTCCTTACTGCCGTCATCGCCGTACTTATAAACGAACAGCGGGAGCCCTGCGATTGCCTCCGAAAGGATACGGACACAGGAATATACCGCTGTCATCTGCATGGCGGTCTTTTCATTTACCACTTTGCCGGAGGTCGAGCCTCCCCATAAAAAGCTGTTGCCGCCGCCGAGGTTTTTAGGCTTGTCGCGGGGTTTGAATATGCCTTGAAAAATGCCCATAGGCTTTTACCTCCTTACCAAATGAGCAAGCCGCGTTTGTCATAAACACTCTCGCCCGAATCGTTACCGCACCGAATTGCACGGTCGAGCGCCATAATGGTAGCGACCGCGCCGTCTATCTTTTCGGTTGATTTCTCCTTGTCCGCCTTGATATTTCCTGCAGGGTCGGTGCGGATATATATGTTGTCCATCATCCAGCGTAGGACGGGGTGTCCGCCGTGAGCGATTTTTTCCTCCAGTGTTAGCTTCATGAGTTCCTTTGTAGGTGGAGACATATCTTTAAAGCCCTGACCGAACGGCACAACCGAGAAGCCGAGCGTTTCAAGATTCTGCGTCATTTGCACAGCGCCCCAGCGGTCGAAAGCTATCTCGCGGATGTTGAAGCGCTCGCCCAATTCCGCGATGAACTGCTCAATATAGCCGTAGTGAACGACATTGCCCTCGGTGGTTTGAAGGAAGCCCTGCCGTTCCCATAGGTCATAATTGACATGGTCGCGCTTGACGCGGAGATCGATGTTATCTTCGGGTATCCAGAAGAACGGTAGGATGCAGTACTTGTCATCCTCGTCACCGGGTGAAAATACAAGCACAAAAGCCGTGATGTCGGTGCTGCTGGAAAGGTCAAGTCCGCCGTAACAGACACGACCTTCGAGAGCTTCCGCGTCGACGGCAAACGCGCATTTATCCCACTTGTCCATCGGCATCCAGCGCACCGCCTGTTTAACCCACTGATTGAGGCGGAGCTGACGGAAGCTATTCTCTTCGGCTGGATTTTGCCGAGCTGATTCAAACGCCGCCTTAACCTTATCCATGCCAACTGTGATGCCGAGAGAGGGATTTGCCTTCTTCCACACCTTGGGGTCTGTCCAGTCGTCCTCCTGCGCTGCGCCGTAAATTACTGGGTAGAAGGTTGGGTCATGCTTTCTTCCATCAATAATATCCAGCGCCTTTTGATGAACCTCCCAGCAGATGCTGTGTTGGTTATCTCCGGCGGTAGTGATCAAAAAATACAGCGGCTGCATTCTCGCATCGCCGCTGCCTTTGGTCATGACGTCGTAGAGCTTGCGATTAGGCTGCGTATGCAGCTCGTCGAACACCACGCCGTGGGTATTGAAGCCGTGCTTGTTGCCTACATCGGCCGAAAGCACCTGATAGATGCTGCCGGTTGGCTGGAAGATTAGCCGCTTGGTAGCGTCGAGGATTTTGACACGCTTTGACAAAGCCGGACACATCCGCACCATGTCCGCCGCCACATTGAAAACGATGGAGGCTTGGTTTCGGTCAGCAGCACAGCCATAAACCTCGGCGCGCTCCTCATCATCACCGCAAGTCAGCAGCAGAGCGATAGCAGCAGCGAGCTCACTTTTGCCCATCTTCTTAGGTATCTCAACATAGGCGGTATTGAACTGCCGGTAACCATTGGGTTTCAGTGTTCCAAAGATGTCACGGATAATTTGTTCCTGCCAGTCAATAAGCTCGAAGGGCTTTCCGGCCCATGTGCCTTTGGTGTGGCAAAGCGATTCAATGAACGCCACGGCGTAGTCGGCGGCTTCTTTGTCATAGGTCGAATCATGCGCTTTGAAGCGCGTCTGTTTGTACTTTTTCAGCTTTCGCAATGGCCGCCTCCTCCTTTCGGGCATAAAAATAGACACCCTCCGGTGCCTTCATAATCTATCTGTACGAGATACAGCCCCACGCAGGGCTGACCTCGGCTATTTTATTTAGTGCGGGTTAGCGGTTTTCACCTTGAAGCAGTATCTCCAATGCAAGCTGCGTGTCCGGGTCGGCGGGCTCGATGTCCCAGCCTCTGTCGTAGTTACAAACAACCTCGCCGTTCCGCTTGAGCATCAGCTTGCTGATTCTGCCGCCTTCGATGCCAAACTGCGAACCCTCGTCATACTGCTTCATCCAATAGTGAAAAATGCTGTCGTGAACCTTCAGGCTTCCTTCTCTCCACATGGTCGCTCCCTCCTTAAAACCGTTCGATGCGAACATTGTCGTCAACTTCGAAGTGTACTTTGTAGCGGGTTTCCGAACCGTCGGCTTTCTTGGAAATCAGTCTGATGCCGCCTTCAAAGGCGCTGTAGGCTCGGTCGAAGCGCTCGCCCTGCGGGAGCTGGCTTTTTGCCTGTTTCAACTGCTTGTCTGTCATGGGGGGTGCCTCCTTTGTTTTGTTGTACACATGATCGCTCTAAAAGCACACTATAGCAAGGCAATTCCGCGATATATACCGGCATAAACTATACGATCTTTACAGCGAATTTCGCCGCCGGAATTGTGTAGTTTACGCTTCGCCGGTGAGAATGAAATGCGCGTATTCGCGTCGATGCTCCTCCAGATACACCACCAGCTCGTAGAAGCTCCTGTCGTTGGCGATGTGCTGCACCGTGCGGACATCGAACATATTCGTCAGCCCAGTGTCGCGGATGGCGAGAATCTGCTCCTTGACCGCTTCACTCATCGCCGCTCACCACCACCTTGCAGGCGTCCTCACCGTAAGCCACGGACAGGCCGCAGCCGTTGTCCCATGCCACCATGACCGAGCCGATGTCGTCCACGCCGCGCACGGTGCCTTTGGTGCCAACTGGTGGTGCTTGCGGGTCGTCCATTCGGACAAGCTCCACACGGCACCCAACCGGGTAACGCTTGCGGAGGCTCTCTACCAGCTCCTTACTTGGAAACCTCATCGTCAGACACCTCCTTGTCCTGCAGGCTCATCACGTCATCATAGAGACCGGCGTCTGCATTGATGCACTCGACCAGTTCCTGCACCTTCGGGTTTCCGCTCTTGAATGCGCCGCTTCCAGAAAGGTTGCGGAGCAGTATCTTTCGCGCCGCCTTGTACTCATCACCAATGAAGCCCAAACGGAGCAGGAAGCAGCGAAATGCATACTTGTCATTGTCCGTATCTTTTTCCTTTGCGGTAACGCGCTTTTGAGTCTTTGCCATCTCGCAAAGCGCTGTGATAAAAAGTGTGTATGCCTTGACCGCGTCTGGGTCGGTGCCGTCCTCAAACCACGGGAACCGTACCTTCTCATCAACAATGTCAATGTCGATGTCTTGACATCCGAGAGCCTTGCTTATGAGGCTTTTCTTGCTTTCCACCAACCGCTTGAGATTTTCGAGCGCAGTGTCGGTAAAGGAGGAGCGGGGCATTTCGATGACCAACCCAATATCCTCATCCGGCACATCGCTTGCCTGCATACCATCTTCGCCAATCGGGTCGCGGTGCTGTCTGCCAAGCCCCAGTTCTTCTTCCTCGGTCATCTGCAAATCCTCGAAGCGCGGTTCCGCTTCAAAGCCCTGCTCGTGCAGCCGCTCGATAAGCTTTTCGATTTCCTCGCTGTCGGCGCGGTCGTCGAAGCTGATCGTGCCATTCTTGTCGATGGTGAAGTAGTCCACCTCATAGCCGAAGGAAGGAGCGCCTTTGTACTTTGCAGGACTGTTCAAAATCTCCGCAATCGATGTTACGAGCCGCTTGCGGTCGCTGCCGGTCAGGTTGTACCTGAGTTCAAAATCCTTGTTTTCCATAGTGTCTGCCGCCTTTCTTTGAGCCGATGCTTCGGCTTTTGTACGTACATATATCACTCTAAAGCCTGTAAATAGCAAGGCAATTCAGCGATATATATGTACCAAATAGAAGCGGCGGCGCTTGTGTGATTCAGTCCGATTTTACAGCTACTTCAGCATATGAATAGGTCAGTCCATCACGCTGGACGTATACCTTATCCGCCGCACCGACCTGCTCTATATACCGCTTCACGATGACGTCGCAGAACTTCTCATCAAGTTCGATTGTGGCGCAGGAGCGGTCGGCCTGTTCACAGGCGATGAGCGTGGAGCCTGAGCCACCGAAGGGATCGAGCACCAGCGTATTTGTCATGCTGCTGTTCATAATAGGATAAGCCAGCAGCGGAATAGGCTTCATTGTCGGGTGGTCGCCATTCTTTTTTGGTTTGTCGAACTCCCAGATGGTCGTTTCCTTGCGCCCACTGTACCACTGATGCTTGCCGCTTTTCTTCCAGCCGTAGAGCACAGGCTCGTGCTGCCACTGATACGGAGAACGCCCCAGCACCAGCGATTGCTTTTTCCAGATACAGCAACCGGACAAATAAAAACCGGCATCCGAAAAGGCTCTTCTAAAATTCAGTCCTTCGGTGTCGGAATGAAAAATGTATATGCTTGCGTCATCCGCCATGACCGCCTCAGTGTTCTGAAAAGCTGCCAGCAGGAAATTATAAAAAGCTTCGTTTGCCATGTTGTCGTTCTTGATTTTTCCGGCGCTGCCTTCGTAGTTTACATTATAAGGCGGGTCTGTGATGACCAGATTCGCCTTGCGGTTATCCATAAGAACGGCGAAGGTTTCTGCTTTGGTGCTGTCTCCGCAGACCAGCCGATGCCGACCGAGTGTCCAGAGGTCGCCGAGCTTAGTGACCGGCGGTTGCTTGAGCTCCTCATCGACATCAAAATCGTCATCGTGCAGACCATCTTTGATGCTGCTTTTGAATAGGTCATCCAGTTCGGATGGGTCGAAGCCCGTGAGCGAAACATCGAAATCGGAACCTTGCAGGTCAGCAATGAGCAGCGCCAGCTTATCTTTATCCCAATCGCCGGATATTTTATTGAGCGCCACATTGAGCGCCTTTTCCTTTGTCTCCGTCAGCTCGACGACGACACATTCCACCTCGGTGATGCCCATATCGATAAGCACCTTTAAACGCTGATGTCCGCCAACGATACGCCCGGTGGTCTTGTTCCAGATGACCGGCTCGACGTAACCGAATTGTTCAATGGAGCGCTTCAGCTTATCATATTCGGCATCACCGGGCTTCAGGTCTTTACGTGGATTATAGTCAGACGGGATAAGCTGCTCAATTTTCAATTTTTCTATCTGCATACGCTTCAGCCGCCTTTCTTAGTTCGTTGTATAGCCTCATGCTGGTATCCTCCCACGGGAACAAGCAGGAATTAAAGTGCCCGTAAGTCGCGGTGTCCTCGTAGATGGCGTTACGCAAGACCAGCTTTTCGATGATTGCCGCCGGACGCAGGTTGAACTCTGACATCACAATCTCACGCAGAGCCTCGTTGGAAAGAGCGCTCGTGCCAAATGTGTCGATGTCCACAGCCACGGGATCAGCCTTTCCGATCGCATAAGAAAGAGCGACTCCGCATTTATCCGCGAGGCCGCTCCAGACGATATTCTTCGCGATGTACCGCGCCATATAAGCGCCGCTGCGGTCGACCTTTGTTGGGTCTTTGCCACTGAACGCGCCTCCGCCGTGGAGAGCAAGCCCTCCAAAGGTGTCCACCATCATCTTTCGGCCAGTCAAGCCAGTGTCAGCAGCGGGACCACCCTCAACAAATCTGCCGGAGGGATTGACGAGTATTTCAGTATCGTCGTCGAATGGGAAATCCTCAAAGCACTGCCAGAGAACATTCTGCTTGATATCCGAATAAAGCTGTTCCTGTGTCTTACTGGCTTCATGCTGAACAGAAACCACGATTGTTTTCACACGCTTCGGATTTCCATCCTCGTATTCAACCGTGACCTGAGCCTTGCCGTCCGGCAGAATGCCTTTCACGATTTTATCCTTGCGGACGGTATCTACGCGTTTACAAACACGATGCGCCAACACCAGAGGAAGCGGCAGCATCTCGCGGGTTTCGTTGGTGGCGTAACCGTAAACAGTACCTTGATCGCCAGCGCCGATGGAAGCGTAACGTTCCTCGCTGCCGTTTCTGGCTTCGAGCGCAGTGGTCACTCCTGCGCTGATGTCTGCGCTCTGCTTGTGGACAAACACAAAGACAGTAAACTTCCACGGATTGTAGCCGACCTTTCGGAGGACTTCGCGCACCTCCCAACGGATATCCACTTTGCCGTCACAGGTGATTTCGCCCGCAACGATGATTTTTCCCTTGGTCGCCATTACTTCACAGGCGACACGAGCGGATTTATCTTTTCTGAGACATGCATCAAGAATACGGTCGGCGATGAGGTCGCACAGCTTATCCGGGTGCCCCATACATACACTTTCGGCAGTTTTGTAAGTAGTCATATCAGTTTTTCCTTTCTATTTTCACAGCGGTTTTTCCGGTGAAATTCTCCCAGCGTTTTATGATAACGTCGCAGTAGTGCGCGTCGAGCTCCATAATGTAGCAGGTGCGGTCAAGTTGCTCACAGGCAATGAGCGTCGTACCCGCACCGCCAAAAGGCTCGACCACGATGTCGTTCTCGCCGGTGAACGCTACAATGTATTCCGAGGGCAGTGCCACAGGGAATGTGGCAGGGTGTTCTGCACGGATTTTGCCCTTTTCGCTGAGTTGCTTTGTAACTGATTCCAGACTCGTCTGCTCCGGCAGCTCCAGCAGGCTCTCCATCTTTTTGAATGCACCGGTTTCGTTGCCTCGCCGTGCGATACGGAAGGAGCCGTCCGCCTGGCGTATCTTGTTATACCGACCGCCAGAATAGATGCTTGCTTCCTTTTTACGCCACGTTGGATTCACCGGCACCGGCTCTTTACCAAAGCAAAAAAGCCACTCATGTCGAATCGGTATCATTGCGCTTTGCTGTCCAACGCTGCCACAGGTCAGCTTATCCCACACATTCCACGCCAGTAGCTTCAGACCAGCTTTCTTCGCCGTATCGATGTAGGCATTCCAATAGGGATAGATTTCACCGTCTTTACGCTGGATACCAAGGTTGACTGCTTGTAGCGCCGTGAACGGTTCGAAGCAAGAAATAAACTGCGCGATGCTTTCAACAGACAGGTCTTTACCGCCGTTGTACTCACGCATATCGCTGTATGGCGGTGAGGTAAAGAGTAACTTGCTTTTCTGCCCGTCCATCAGCCGAGTGACATTGCTCATGTCCGTACTGCTGCCGCAGAGCAGCCGATGCCGACCGAGTTGCCAAATGTCTCCGGGCTGGCATATCGGCTCCGTGTCCAGATTCGCGTCTGGAACAATATCCTGCACGATTTCATCATCGACGCCGAGCATGAGTCCGATCTCGCTGGTATCGAAGCCGGTCAGCGTCACGTCGAAATCCTCAGCTGTCAAATCTGACAGCAGATTTGACAGTTTCTTCGTGTCCCACTCGCCAGAGATTTTGTTCATGGCGATGTTGAGCGCCTTTTCGCGGGTGGCATCAAGGCTCACCACGATGCACTCCACGCTGTCATAACCGAGTGCTTTCAAAACCGAAAGCCGCTGATGCCCAGAAATGACCGTGAAGCCCGTCGTCTCGTTTACGACGATGAGCTCGACATATCCGAAGCTCTCGATGGAGCGCTTGAGCTTTTCAAACTCTGTGTCGCCCGGCTTTAGCTCTTTGCGAGGGTTATATTTTGCAGGATTCAAGTCCGACAGCTTTAATGTCCGTATGTCCACTATTTACCCCTCCTCGCAGTAAGCAGGCGCTCCATAACATCATCCTGCGGATTCGCGCCGCTGTATTCGCCGGTGCAGTTTTCCTTTACAATCTGGAAGATCTCATACCACAGGCGATTGGTCTGGCTCATGTAGTTTTGTCCCATCGCTACATATGGGCTTTGTATTGCGTTGCCGGTTGTAGGATGCCGCGCCAAGAAACCGAAGCTCGAAACAGCTTCCTCACATTGAATCCAACGCGCCACACTCATGGCGTAACGTTCCAGAAGCTGTGGGGAAACCAGCGCCGCGCAGCCACGCGCATTTAGCCATGTCCATGTGTTTTTATATATTTCACCAGCGGTAAGCGTCGTACCGTCCTTTTGCTCTGCCGACAGCATCTTGTTCGGCTCCGGCATTTCATAGCCTTCGAGCGCGGGCGCGTCAGTGAACTCCATCACCGTCAGTTTTCTGCCGCCCAGATTACCATCTGATATTTTGTCGGCGAGAGGCTTCTTTTTAGCGCCAGCACCGACTCTGGCACCGCCTCTACAGGTGCCGTCTTTCGCCATATTCATCACACTCCTTTTAAACTTGGGCTATTCAACCCTTTGAAACTGCGTTTTTCAACACGAAGCCCCACGCCGCTGTCCGCCTTTAAAAGTTTTGAGGATTTAGATGCCCCCACCGGGGCAAAGACCGAGTGAATATATTTTCGATCAAAGTGATTATGTTTTGGTCTGTATCAAAATGTGATACAGACCTCACCGTTCGTGCCAGCGGTCGCCCATCTCCACGGTGATACGCGAGTGGCAAGGCTTGCACAGCGCCATCAGATTATTTGTGTTGTTGGTGCCGCCGTGACTGAGCGGGAGGATGTGATGCACTTCCTCGGCGGGTGTCAGCCTGCCTTGCTTTTGACATTCCTCACAAAGCGGGTGCGCCTTGATGTAGCGGTCGCGGATGCGCTTCCACGCACGACCATACCTTTTATTCGTCTCCGGCTCACGCTGGAAATGATTGTAATGATAATCCGCCTGTCGCTGATGCTCTGGGCAGTAAAGACCGCTTGTCAGCTTCGGACAGCCGGGATGCTGGCATGGTCGCTGTGGTTTTCTTGGCATGATGTCACCTCCTCGTGGGCATAAGAAAAGCCCTGAGGGATTGCTCCCACAAGGCTCTCTTATTCCTATTTCGCTAAGTATATCATATCAGAATTTAGCATGAACATCTACTAACATAACCTATCATCTTTCGGGCGGCACACGAATTTCATCGTAAGCCTTCTCCCGCAACCGATAGATATGTTGGATGCTGTAGCCCATATCAACCGAAATCTGCTCCCACGTTTTGAAGCACAGATAACGCAGCTCCAGCAGCGTCTGGTACTCGGTGTTGTCCACAGCCTTGATAAGGCTGACCATCTCACGCTTCAGATCAACGAGCCGGTCGATGTCGCGGTTGATCTCCGCTTGCAGGTCTACGATTTTACCCACAGCGTCAGCCATTGTGGAGGTGCCGCGATTGGGATTGCGGGGCATACCCGTGAGCGTCGAGGTGCATTTTGTCGCCAGCTCGTTGAGGGAAGCGACCTGCTCCAGCTTTGAGTTGATGCGCTGGTCGAGACGGTACGCCTGACCGAGATATTCCTTAACAGTCATGCCGCCACCTCCGCTTTCAGCTTGCTGATGAGCAGCTCCGGGTCGAGGTGGGTCAGCAAACCAAACCAGCCGGAGCGGAAGAAACTCTCGATGCTCCGGCATTCGTACTGCGCCGAGCGGTTATGCGGATTGAGTGAGAGGGTACGCAGCGCCTTGCGGTAATCCTTCGCCGCCTGAAGGATGATGGCGTTTGCGAGGTTTTCGTAATTGTTGTCCATGAGACACACTCCTTATCTGGATTTTGTGATTCCAGCGAAGCGATGCCGCATTGTGAGCATTGTATATGTAAAGCACAGGTGCGTTGTTTTCATAGTCAGCGTTCATTGCAGAGAGCCGTTTATCACGGCTCGCACCTCGTCAACCGAACGGACGACCGCAGCCGTACCGCCACAGGCGAGGATTTTTCGGATAGTTGCCGCTTGAAGTGCCGTTGCTTTCCCGACCGGCGTCTTCACCTCAAAGGCGAAAAACCTGCCGTCGATACAGGCGATGATGTCGGGGATACCTGCCGTACCGTACATCCCGCCGTGCTCCTTCCAAACAAAGCACCTCGGCACGGTTTTGAGATAGCGCAGGATCGCGCTCACGATTTCTTTTTCTGCCACAGTGTACTCCTTGTAACTTTTTTCGGGTTTGTAACCGTGTAACCGCCTTTTATAGAGGTCTGCGTGTATTCACACGCGCACACGCGCACGCGTATGGAATTGAAGCCGCTCTCGCGTATATACATATTTTTTGAAGCTACAAAGTTACAAAACCATCCGACCACTCTGAAATGTGTTCTATATAGCGGCTTTTGGGGCGTAACTTTTCCTGTAACTTCTGTGCTCCGAGAGGCTACATCACGAGCGATTAAGTTACAGATTGCGCCGCTCATAGCGGTTCAACCTCTGTGATTTCAAAGCCGGACACGTCGCACCTCGTTTTGAGCAGCCCATAATTGAGCGTCCATACGCGTCGATTCTCCGAGCCGATGCGTTTTTGTACGTTGCTCTCCAGAAAATAATCCGAGTGCTGTAGCTGCTTCTTGAACTGTGCATAGGTCAGCGTTTCTCCTGCGATGGCGTAGTCCTTGCGGTACTTGGTATAACGGTCATAGACGTGATTGAGCCACAGCGCCAGCGTCTTCCCATCATCGCATATGGCAAACTCGCTCTTCGGGTCAAGCCCCATGCGCGACATGACCTCAAGCGTCTGCTCGACCACGCTCTTATTGCTGGTGCCGCCGTCCAGCAGGTATTCCTTCGCCGCATATTCGATGTATTTTGTGCAGGGAGCGATTGCATACGGGAACGTCTCATGCCACGTCAATCCAAGCGAGGAACACAGCTTTTCCATGAGACGCAGCCCTGCGACCATACAGGCGAGATTATTGACGACACGCGACGGGAGCTCCTTGTTGAAGCCGCCCAGCGCCTCCTCGTACCACGAATAGCATTCAGCGGGCTTGGTTTTCAGCGCGATGTTCAGTAAGCTATGCCCAAGACTGCCGAGTAAATCGGCACTGGCGCACAGCCTCTGGAACGCCGCACGATATTCGACCGTTTTCAGGTCTTTCTTGGAGAACAGCAGCTCGATGCTGCGCTCCCGAATCGCTGCCTCATCCGGCGATTCCTCACCGGCGACCACGAGCGGAGCCAGCAGCTCATAGCTCACGGTCGTCTGATCGGCGCGACCACGGATGCCCTCCTGACCGTCATAGCTGTTTCGGAAATGGTTCAGCAGCGGCGCAAGTCGATAGCTGTCGATTTTTGAGGGCTTGAACTCGTCCAGCGCCATCGGAATGGTGTTTGAGGATGCCGAGTCCTTCATCAGTGTAAAGGCGGTCGTTTGTCCCGCTGCCACGATCTTTGACTTGGAGAACACCGGCATAATGACCCGCTCCAGCGTATTGCTCTTGCCGCTTCCGGCTTCGCCGATTAGCATGAGATGCGGATATTTCACGTTCTTTTTCCGCAGGTGCTCCTTGATAAAGCAGCCGCTGATCCACGCCAGAATCGACACCGCCTTTGCGGGTTCGTTGTAGGACATGAGCTGTTCGCCGAGCCTTTGAAACTGGGTTGCGGTGATGAGCTTTGCGTCAAGAATGTCGCTGCAAATGCTGCGGTATTTATCCAGCTGAATGATGTCCTCGACCGACGCGCCGTTTTCGTCCACCGCGCCCTCGACCGTAACGAATACCATCCCACTGCCATGCTCATAAATACCCATCGCCTTGACGCCAAGCTTCGTTTTCCATTCCAGCTCCGAGATGTATGCCTTGAGCAGCTCCAAGTCGCCATCCGAGCCGGTATAGCTCAGAGCGATGGTGCGCTTGTTGATGGCGTTCTTGAATTTCTGCTGATTGGCGAAGTCCGTCGTCATAAAGGTCAAGCGGTAGGTTTCGCCGCGCACGGTCACAAGGTCGGCGGTGAGCTGCGTTTCCTCCTCGGCGACAATCATCTCCACCGGCACGAATATAAAGTTGGTGATAGGATAGATGCTGTCACCCTTGCTGCGGAAATACATACCCTTGTACTCAAACACCGGCGCATCGTTGCCGGGAGCATAGGTATCCTCGGTCAGCTCGCAAGCCTTGTCCAGCGTTTCCTCGCCATAGGTCGCGCCGCTGGCATGATGCTTCGCGTCCCACTTTTCCCGAAACAGCCCGCTCTGGCGAAAGAGCCTGTCCATCTGCGCTTTGTCCTTACCCGACCAGAATGCCAATCGACAGCACAGCGCCATATCCGCCTCCGATTGACTCGAATAGGCATCCTGCCAATCGCCGTCCCAGAGCTTTGAGAACGCTTCGCCGTTATCGGCTCCACAGGCAAGCTCCAAAAGGTCGTCGTCGGACAGCTGCACGGATGCGCTCTTTTTCGACTTCCTTTGCTGCTGCTTTTTCGGGGCGCGGATGTAGGTTTCATGAATCCACTTAAGCGTACCGTTGTCCTCGGCGATGGTATCCGTCGCTCCGTCGAGCCCTTTTCCAGTCATCGTGAAATACCGGGTATGCTCGTACATCTCCACGCCGGTCTTGGTATTCTTGTTGCCGGTACCGGGCATCGCGCCCTTGAAGAAGAGATGAATGCCGGTGCCGGAGGGCGAAAACTCCATGTAGGTGGGCTGCCTTGCAATGATTGCCTTCGCCGTCTCATTAAAGGTTTTCGTTTCAGGGTCGTAGCAATGGTCAACGTCCACGCCCACGAGGTTATCCTCCTTCGAGAACATAAAGCCCAGCCCCGTAAAGCCATAACGCTCCAGCGCGTCGGCGGCAGTGGCGTAGTCCGTCCATGTCGCAGGGTTATTGGATTGTGCGCCCTTACCCGTGATGGGGTTATAGGGCATCTTTTTGTCCTTGCCTCCGTCCTTATCGGGAATGAGCCGCCAGTTGACCCATTGCTTTCGGTCAAGCAGCTCCTGCGGGTAGTTCCCGCCGCAGCGATTGCTCATAGCGGTTTCACCTCACATTCCTCGGTAAAATACTTGATGGGTATATTGTGCTTCTGCGCCTTGCGGATTTCGTAGCTCATGCCCTCGGATACCTTATCTCCGAACACCCACAGCTCCTGACATTTTCCAAGCAGCACCCGCCCGAAGAACAAGCCCAGCTTGCGACTGTCAGGATCGTGCTCATCCATAAACTGCGGGTAGAGCAGGTGCGGCGCAAGCGGTATCGCGTTTTGCTCGACGGCAAAGCGGCAATAGCCCCGTGTACGCTCTGTGTTTTTCTCCATATCACCGGCGAAGGGCGAGCAGATGAAAACGAGCGGGCGGTATTCCGTCCCATAACGACGTAGCAAGTCCTCACGCATCAGCCCTCGCATAGCCTCGTAGGTTGTCGGGTCACTGTAGCCCTCGGCGTTTCGTTTATCTATCCACATCACACGTCCTCCATTTCCTTCAGCTCGCCGAAGCTCTCACCGTAGGCGGCTTCCGCGATGATTGGCACGTCAAACGCCGGGAACGGCTGCACCTCCATGCAAGCTTTCACGAAGCCGACCGCCTCGTCGAGCTTGTCCGCCGGTATCTCGAACACCAGCTCGTCGTGAATCTGCAGGAATGGCTTGAGCCACGGGCGCTCCTTGATGCCCGCGACGATGCGTCCCATTGCCAGCTTCAAAATATCCGCCGCCGTACCCTGAATCGGTGTATTCATGGCACAGCGCTCGGCAAAGGAGCGCTTGCCCCAATCGGTCGAGAGGATGCCGATAATGTACCTGCGGCGGCCGAGCCACGTTTCTGCATAGCAGGTGTTGGCGGCGCGGCGCTTGGTATCGTCCTGCCAATCGGTCAGGCGCGGATAGCCGTTTTTCAGATTGTCGATGATACCGGCACAGGCTTCCTTCGACATATCCAGACCAGCCTTGAACTTCAGCGTTTTCTGCAGTCCGCTGGGGAAAAGTCCGTAAAACACACCGAAATTGCAGTTCTTTGCGATGGTGCGGCGCTCCTTGTAATGCGGTGCATTCTTGTCCGCTGCCTCGCTAAACGGCACATGAAAGATAACCGAGGTCGTTGCCGCATGGATATCGCCACCGGCGCGATAGGTTTCGAGCATCTTTTCGTCGCGGCAGTAAAACGCACCCACGCGGAGTTCGATCTGGGAGAAATCCAGTGAGATGAGCAGCTTGCCCTCCGGCGCGGCGATGAAATTCCTCACTCCAATCGGGTCGTTATCTTTGCGCGGGCAGTTTTGCAGGTTGGGACTGCGGGAGGCGAAGCGCCCTGTTTCTGTGCCGAGCGGTATAAGGTCAGGGTGAATGCGTCCTGTGGCGCTGTTGACACAGTGAAGATACCCGTCGATGTAGGTGCTTTTGAGCTTGCCCCACTTGCGGTATTCCTGTACCAGCTCGAACAGGCGCATCAGCTCCGGGCGATTTTCGCGGCAGTATTCCGTGAGCAGTATCATCGTCGCGTCGTCCGCCGCCTCCTGATGCTTTTCCGTCGTTTTAAGCACCGGCAATCCAAGGTCGGTATACAGATACTGCTTGAACGCCGAGGTCGAGGCGTTTGCGCCGATGTCCACGCCGCCGGTCTGCTCGTCGAGTTCCGCACGAAGCGCCGCGAGCTTTTCCTCTGCTTCTGCTTGCCGCGCCACCATTGCATCCGTATCCATCGGAACGCCGTTGTACTTCATCATGCCAACATAGACCGCCGTCGGCGATTCCACCCGCTCCACGATGTCCTGATGCTGTGGGAGGTTCTTTTTAAACCAGCCGTTGAATTTGTGGTAGAGCCGCAGAGTGTAATCACTGTCGGCACAGGCATAGCGCAGTGTTTCCTGCTCTGCAGGGTTCATCTCATCGAAATGCCGACCCGCCGTCACCGTATTGAAATCCGGCATATTCGCGCCGAAAAGCGAGGTGGAGAGCAGCTTCAAGCCGCTGTCCGATAGCCCGCGAAACTCAAACTTGCTCTTAAGCGTGAGCTGCGCCGCCGCGATGGTGTCGTAGCAGGGTTCGCATACGACGATGCCCAGCGCATAGAGGAACATCGCCTCAAAGGACAGGTTGTGCGCCACCTTCACGACATCGTGGTTTTCAAACACAGCGGTCGTGAGATACTGTATAAGCGCATCGCGGCTCTGCACATTTTTTCCGACTTTATGTGCAATAGGCAGATATACCGCGCTACCTTCCGAAACCGAAAGGCTGATGCCGACGATGTGCGCCTTGTGCGCGTCCAGCGCCGCCTTCGGCTCGTCCCGCCATTCATCATCCGGCGCAGTCTCAAAGTCGAATGCGATAACGCCCACGCCCTCGATGTACTCGCGTAGCTCATTGGGTGTATATATAAGGTTGTAACTCATGTTCATGCTCCTATCTGCCGCTATAGGTCGGGCAGCGGCTGCCACCCGACCTTCGCGGCTGTGTATTTAGGCGAGAGGCTCAATGACCTCGCCGGTTTCGGGATCAACATTGACGGCGGGTGTATCCGCAGTCGGTTCGGTATCATAGCCGATGCGGGTGGAGAAGGTCTTGACCTGCTCGGTCAGCCCTGCGATGAGCGCGTACTCCTCGGCAGTCAGATCACGGTCGACCGAGAACTGCGCCTGAGAGTAGGCGATGCCGCTGTTGTTGGTCGCCTTCTTCAACGCGAATTTTGTGACCACGGCGTTGGATTTCTTGCCCTTGGAGAGCAGACGCATGATGTAGCGGGTAAAGTCCTTGAGAGAGCCGGTCGGCAGTGAAAGTATCATCGGAAAAATCTCACCCTCGCGCAGCAGATAGATACGGCGGCGGTTCTTACACGCCTTGGCACCGTTCTCGCCGGAGCCGAATTTGTTATACGGACACTTGGTGCAGTCGCCGCCGGGGGTGCCTTCGCCGATAACACCGTCGAAGCTGCCGCAGTCGGGAGGATTGGAGCCGCCGGTATACTTGTCCGTGTAGTAAGCATACAGCGGGTGATGATGCAGGATGACGGCGGAGAACTCCTTGACCGTTTCGGGGCTGTCGGGGTTTTCGCCGGGTATCTCGAACACCGTCATACCTCCGGCGGGGATTTTGATTCTCTCAAAGCTGCCGGACAAGCCGGAAAGCTCCTCGGAGAGCGCGTCGTTCAGATTGAAATCCTTCAGCGCCATAAATGCGCTGTTCATAGTAGCAAGAGCCTTGTTTTCGTTTTTCATGGTATCATTCCATCCTTTCATTATTTACGGGTCGCCTTACGGACGCCCACGGTCGTTTTTTCGAATACGCTGACCAGCCCTTCAAGCCAGTCGGGTAACGCATCGTCGTTCTCGGATATCTGCTCCCGCACGAAAGCCGAGAGGGAGTTGGCATTGACGGTCTCGTAAACCAGTCCTCCGTAGCCCTCTGCGCGAAGCGCCTCGAACAACTCGTCCTTACGGTCGGCAGTCGCCGAAGCGCGGGTTGTGTTGGTGAGACAGAACATCGTGCCGGAGCGGGTAAAGTTCTGCGTTTCGGTATCGGTCATGAGCTGCGCCAGAGCAGCGTCGGTTTCGTCGAGTGCGGCGTTTAACTCCTTCACGCGCTGCTCGGCGTCTTTTTTCTCGTCCCGCAGAGCCTTAAGCCGGTCTGCGAGTTCAAACATTTTTTCGGAATTGTCCATTGTGATATGCTCCTTTTACATAAATGGGTTGTTGCCGTAGCGATAATCGTCGACCAGCGTCTTGGCAAGGTTCGCCTTGTTCTTCAGGGCTTTGAACACCTTCTCATCGACCGTGCCCTGCGCGGTAAGATAAATGTAAGTACATGGCATACGCTGACCGGCGCGATGAATACGGGCTTTGCATTGCTCGAAGTTGCTCATGCTGTAATCCAGCGAGTAAAAGACCATCGTGCTTGCCGCCGTGAGCGTCAGCCCCAGACCGGCGGTTGCGATCTGCCCGACAAAAACGGGGACATCGGGGTCGTTCTGGAAGCGGGATACCTGTTCGTCGCGGTCTTTTACGCCGCCCTTGATGAGCGAATAGTTGACGCGCTTCTTTTCGAGCATGGCGCAGATCGCGTCAAGCTCCGGCACGAAGCGGGCGATAACGACGAGCTTGCGATTTTCCTCGATTGCCGCGTCGAGGATGTCCTCCAGAACGTCGAGCTTTGCCGTTGATACCTGTTCGGCGGCGCTGCTCTCGTCGCTACCGATGAAGCCGCCCGTGAGCTGCGATAGCCGCAGCAGCTTGGTGAGCACATTGGTAATGGTGACCTCGCCCTCGGATAGCTCGGCGTAGCTCTCCTGCACGAGACTTTGGTAGAGCTTCACCGCTCTCGGCTCCAGCTCGACCTTGCGGATGATGTCGGTCGTTTCCGGCAGGTCAAGGCAGTCCTTCTTTGTCGCCCGAAACGCGATGCTGTGCATACGGCGGGTCAGCTCCGGCTCCATCGACTTTTTGAGCACCGGCGTGTGATTGCCGTAGCCGGTCATGTAAAAATAGGTGTTGCGGAAGCTGTAAAACGACTGTCCGAAGATGCGCGGGTCGAGGAACTTGTACTGGGAGAAGACGTCGATTGCCTTGTTCGTGACCGGCGTTCCCGTCAGCAGCAGCCGGTATTTTGCCGCTGCGCCCAGCCGGTGCATCGCCTTGGACGCCGAGATGTTGTGCGTCTTGATTTTGTGCCCCTCGTCGGCGATGATCAGGTCGGGATGCCATGCCGCGAGCTCCTTCTCCAAGCGCCACGCCGATTCGTAGTTGACGACAGCCACCTGCAGCGCGTCGCCGGTCATGTGCCGGAGCGCATCTGCTTTCTTTTCGCCGCTGCCCTTGAGCACGGCGAGGGTGTAATCAAAGGCGGCAAACTTGCCGAACTCCTCGTCCCAAACGCCGACGACCGAGAGCGGCGCAACGACCAGCGCTCTTTTGATGCGTCCGGCGTTGTACAGCGCACCGGCTGCGGCGATGGATACCAGCGTTTTCCCTGTGCTAACCCATTTCCATAAGGAGAGCCACACCCTGACTTCTGGAAATATTCATTTACATCACCTGCCTTTCTTCTTCCCGAAACCGTGTACTTTGCAATGCTCCGACTGCGACGGGAGCACCTCAAGGTTCGCGGGGTCGTTGTTGAGTTTGTTGCCGTCGATGTGGTGGACGACCTCGCCCTTTTTGAGCGGTCTGCCGAGTATGGCTTCGGCAATTCTACGGTGCGCGTGTTTGCCGAGTAGCTTGGGATATGCCTTGCCCTCGCCGGTACCACGGAACTTGCGACTCCGCTTAACACGCGACTCCATTACGCCGCCGGGCTTGTTCATGGGGTTATCCGTGCGGTTGTACTCGGTCATGCGCTGCGAGTTCCATTTGTAAAAATGCTCCCGGCAGCAGAAGTTGTTTTCACGGATTTGGTTTTCCGACCGTTGGAATGCTTTCCCGCACAGGGCGCATTTCACCGTGACCTTCGTCATCGGAATCACCTCCCGTCGAAACCAGACCAAACAGCTCGCATACGAAATTGAAAGCGGCGACCTGATGCGCATAGGGCTTTACCTTGATTGGCATTGGAAGCAGCGAAGCAGTGTCTTTTTTCATCGGAGCTCGTCACCCCCGTCCGGCAATTCCGTAATGGAAACGCACTCAACGGTGTCGCCGGGAACGATGACCATTACCCGACGCTTTTCGCCGAACAAATGATGGAGCAACCGTTCCCGCATCGTGACACGCTGACATCTGACGACGCCGTTCTCGGTGGGCTTTTTTGAAACGCTGATTTTCAGGTTGTGCTTCATTTTCCTATCCATCCTTCCCGAGGGACGGTGTTGTCTGTCCCTCGGTATACGGAGAAAAGGAAGCTGTTTTGGGGAGGTGTTTTAGAAATTCTTTTTGAATTTTTTTCTTGCGGCTTCAATTGATTCGCGTATGGCTCGGTGGTCAACACCCTCAAACCGGGCGATTTCACGCATTGAAAGCCCGTCCGCAAGCATCAGCAATCGGCGCTGCTGCGTTTCCGAGAGCTTGTCCAGCGCGGCATTGACCCGAGCGGCATCTTCCTTGCTTGACATTTCGGTTTCGGGGGTAGTGTCCGTCGCGTACTCCAGCCCCTCATAATTGATGGCGTCGAGCGAATAGCTGTGATAGCGCTCCTTGCGATCAAGGTTGCTTTCCTCGCGCCGCGATGCGGTTATATAGCTGCCGATTTCCTCGTTTACCTCAACTTCGGATGTGGTACCGTCTGCAAATTTCCATTGAATCTTCATGCGTAGTGTCCTTTCCGCCTGTGTGCGGGTCGGGCGGCAAGGACACATAAAAAGCCGGTGCTTCAATGTACACCGACCGTTGTTGCCTGAAAATTGGCATGACAAGGCACGGTGGGTACATCCGAGGCTCCGAACACGGCTGTTGCCGTGCTTGGAACTTCCTATGTATCCCGCCGCCTTAATGCGCATCTCAGGCTTTGAGATTTATTTGTTCAACAGGAGGAGTTCATCTTTGCGCTCAATATGTTTGCAAAGGCAAATAAACTATTGACATTTGCGAATTTTGTGATATATTATTTATGGATTGTTTTACCATTGGAGCATTGCTGCCTTTGCACTACGTTTTCGTGCGGGTAAAAACCTCGCCTGTTGACGTTATAATTGTATTTGATTTACCGTTTTCGCCACGGAACGTAACGGACTGGTTCGGACTGATTCGGACTTTTGGCAGAGAAAGGAGAGCCGCCTGTGAAGCCGGATGAATATTTCAGAATGATGTATCCCTATATTGGACAGGCAAAGCAATCATCAGAATTCATCGATGACCTGCTTTGTAATTTCGTCGCGGATAACGCAGACCTCTCTGGTAGTCCTCTTATTGATAAAACATCCGACTACAAAAATCGCCTATATAACGGCTCGAAACCGTTTCCAATAACACTTGCGGCGGAGCTTCTTGATAGCAGCGATCCAATGCGTTTTTCCGTATTTATAAATGACAGCCTTTCCGATGACCTTGCAGACAATCTTGAAAAGGAATTAACGGAGCTTGGTATTGATATTCAAGGCGACGATGTCGCCGATAAGTGCGCCAAGCTTTTTGTATCGATTTTGACGAAAACCGCGAGGCGCACAAAACGAAAAAGCGCCCCTGTCGATACCGCTTCAACTCAGAAGCAGAAACTGACAGGAGTGCCCTTAGCTACGGTATATGTGAAAGACGGTAAAATTTCCATAGGCGGTCAGGTGTTTAGTCTCCATAAAACAATAGCGCCGCCTGATGATATCGCCCAAGAGGAGATTCCGTACGTCAAGGCGTTGTTTGCCGCTTATGCACAAGCTACCGGTATGGCAAATGTAACGAAAGACGACCTCCCCACGCTGAGTGCCAAATACCGCCGCAACTACTCAGACCAGCGCGAAAACTATTACAATGCCGTTCGGGTAGAGCGTTCGGTGCGTGAAATTTTCAATGATGGCGAAGCTGAATTTGAAAAACTAAAAGAAGATACCTACGATGGAATTGTTGATGTGTGTTGGGACGATTTTGACGATGGGTTCAAACGTCTCTTGGCTGTTTTGAATCAGGTATCGCAGATAACGCTCACGAAATCGTTTCTTACACAGATCAAAGATCTCATAAATAACAGCGAAAAGAAAGGCATTTGCCATATGCTGGTGAATGACGGTAAAATTCAGTGGGTGTTTGAGGATGACTAAACTCTTTAACACCCCGTTTGAAACTTCTCTCCGTGTCCTTCTGACACTACGCGTATTTGGTGAGAACATGACGCTGGACAAAATCGCTGCTGTTGATTTTATGACGATTTACGCTCTCAATTTTGGCATTTCGTCTTATAATCTCAATGGCAACAATGGCTTTAGCTTCAGCGAAGCAGCCTCAAAGAGGGCACTTGTCGGCAAGTCAATCAGACAGCTTGTTCTCGACAGACTCATATCAGCGACGCAAAACCGAAGCGGGTTTACATACGAAATAACAGCGCAAGGCGCGCAGGTCTGCGACGAGTTGACTTCTGATTATACGGATGAGTATGTCGCCATGTCCCAAGCAGTTTATAAACATCTTGAGGGAAAATCAGAAATAGCAATTCTCGCAGAAATCAATAAAAGAGCGATTGGTGGAAAGGAGGAATGAACATGGCTGACTTTTACATTGAGAAACTGATAGTAAAAGGCGCTGAGAAAAAAGATGCCGTTGCGGAGTTCGATAAAGAGCTTACGATTATATCGGGTCCTTCTAACACCGGGAAAACCAGCATCATCCGTTGCATTGATTATATTTTCGGAAGTGATAATCTCCCGTTTGCGAGCACCACAGGATACGACACCGTTATGCTCTTTGTTATCACAGAGAATGGCACGATTCAATTCACGCGCAAATTGGACTCGAACAAAATAGATGTAGTCAGTTCTGACGATAGAATCGAAAGTGCCACATACAAAGCAAAAACACCGACCAAGACTATGGATGCTATTAGTAAAGTCTGGCTTACAATGATAGGCATTGAAGATGATCACGATATAATAGCCAATGAAGATTTCAGACCGCAGCATCTGACATGGCGTACATTCCTGCCTACCGTACTGATAAAAGAACGTCAGATTGAACGTGAAAGTTCTATCCTTATGCCCGAAGGTGGCGCGAAAAGCATACAGGGACGCACAGCTTTCCTGTCATCGCTATTGTTCTTAATATACGGCAACGACTTCTCCAATTTTGATAAACGCGAAAGCAGAAAAGAACGTGCCATACGAAAAGCAGCCGTAGAAAAATATATCAACAAAGAACTTTCTGGCGTTGCAGACCGAAAACAGAGTATCCTTGATATGATTAAAGCATTTGACGAGCTGGATGTTCAAAAAGAAATCGACAGTGCTGCTACCGCGTTAACTGAAATCGAAACAAAAATATCTGCCGCCATGTCAAACAGTCAATCCATACTCGGCAGTATGATGGCGAAGAAAGAACGCCTTACGGAATGTCAGATGCTCATATCACGCTACGCCGCGCTAAAAACGCAGTACAGTGCTGATATTAAGCGTCTTTCCTTTATCGTTGATGGCGAGACCGTTATGCAACAAACGCCGCATAATGCAACTTGCCCGTTCTGTAATGGGAAAATGCCAAAGCAGCAAAAGGAATCCTTCATCGACGCTGCCCGCTCTGAGCTTTCAAGAATTGTTATTCAATATAACGACCTTGATGGTGCAGAAAAAGACATCGAGCAGCAAATACAGGAATTGCAAGCAGAAATTGCGCTGCTGGCCGAACAGAAAGAAAATATTGAGGAGTTAATAGCCAGAGAACTGAAACCACGAGCCAAATCTCTAACTGAAACTATTGATGCCTATCGCGTATATATCCAGTTGAACAATGAACTTGACGTAATTCATCGTCTTGCCGATGGGTGGAGCACAGACCTGCGTGATATGCAAAACGAAGATGAATCCGAAATCAAATACAAGCCGATGGATAAATTTGACGACCGCTTCTGGTTAGGCATGGATGCGGCGCTAACAGATATATTGACAGAGTGCAAGTACACACCGCTCGTTTCGGCACGATTTGCGAAAAGCTCTTTTGACTTGGAAATCAACGGGCAATCAAAAGCTGTAACGCAGGGTAAAGGGTATTGCTCTATATTAAATACGATTGTGGTTTTAGCATTTAGAAAATTCATGACTGAAAATGCTGTTTATAATCCCGGACTATGCATCATTGACACGCCTTTGCATGGCATTGACGAGGGCAATAAAAACGAAACATCAGAAAGTGTACAAACCGCATTATTCCAGTACTTCATTGACAGTCGAGATATGGGGCAGTTGATAATTGTTGAGAATAAACGCACGTTGCCAAATCTTGATTATGAACAAAACGGAGTGAAACGAATTGTATTTACCGGCATTGTCGGCGAAGAACGATGCGGTTTTTTGCACGATTGCAAGTTTGATGTACCGCAGTCCCATGAATAGTGATATGAGGTGATATCGTGCATTTTAATTACAATAACTTATGGAAGTTATTAATCGACAAAAAAATGAACAAGCAGGACTTGCGAAAACTGACAGGTATCAGTTCTGCGTCAATTGCCAAACTCGGCAAAGGCGAAAATGTAAATACCGAAATGCTCCTGCGGATATGCAAAGCATTGAACGTCGGCATTAACGACATCATGGATACGGTCGAAGATGATGAAGAATCCTAAGTTGTTCGTCGGCTGATAGCCGTGAACACGGGCGATGAACAAGAAGCCAAAAAGAAAAGGAGAAGAAGCAACATGAAAAAGAAAGCGTGGCCGAACCTGCTCTTGTGCGCAGCGCTCATCCTTTTGCTGTTGCCCGCCTCGGTGCGCGCGGCAAGCGCCCCGGATACCTTTGTCTTTGACGTATCGGAGGGCGATATTACAATCACCGCCGGAACGGAAAGCAGCACGCTCAAGGTGGTATACGGGGGCGGGTCTGAGGAGGATAACATTTCCTCGGATCAGGCAATCACCCTCACCGGATCGACGGAGGAATACACCGTCACTGTAGAGGCCGGAGTTACGGCGAAGATTGCGCTTTCAAATCTGAGCATCGACCTTTCCGCGATGGGCGGCTGTCCGTTCGATATGGCAGGCGCTGCCGTTCATCTTATGCTCACAGGCGACAACACACTGACCGCAGGCGGCTCAAACGCCGGGCTGCGCTGCCCGGCCGGCGCGTCTCTTACGATCACAAACGGTACGGGCGCGGGTACGCTTGCCGCCTTTGGCGGCAGCAGCGGATCGTACGACGGCGGCGCAGGCATAGGCGGCGGAGCAAACGAAGACGGCGGGGCCATTGCTATGTTAAGCGGTACGGTCACGGCTCGGGAGGGCGCGGGCGCAGGCATAGGCGGCGGTTCGATGGGAAACGGCGGAGTCATCACCATTTCGGGCGGTACGGTTACGGTCGACAGCACGGACATCACCACCGGAACCAGCGGTAGGGGCGCGAGCATAGGCGGGGGCTATAACGGAAACGGCGGCACCATTACCATTTCCGGGGGCAGGGTCACCGCCAACAACACCGGTTACGGAGCGGGCATCGGCGGCGGCTTCCATGCTAACAGCGGAACCATTACGATCAGCGGCGGTAATGTCACTGTCTGGGGTTTTAGAGGCGCGGGCATCGGCGGAGGCGCATCCGGGGATAGCGATTCCATCACGATCAGCGGCGGTACAATCGAAGCCGACGGCTTCTTTGGCGCGGGGATTGGCGGTGGTGGTGGAGGAAGCGGGGACTGCGGCTCTGTCATCATCAGTGGCGGCATGGTCACCGCAGTGGGCGAAATCGGAGCGGGCATCGGCGGCGGACAAGGCAGCGGGAAAGGCGGCGCCGTTGTCATCAGCGGAGGCACCGTCAAGGTTGCGGGCGGCCCCTACGGGGGGGACATCGGCGGCACCAGCGGCGGCGACGACGGCACGCTTGAAATATCGGGCGACGCGGCGGTATTTCTCCGAACTAACGGCTGCCCAACGCCCGTTACCGCGCACACGCGGGAAACCATTACCGGCCATACGGCGGGCGAAAGCGTTTACGGCATCCCGGTGGAGTGGGACGGCGATTTTGGCGCGTATCTGCGCCTGTTCACGCTTTCCTATGATGCAAACGGCGGTGACGGCGCACCGCCCGCCCCGGTTACACAGCACGTCGGCACGCGTTTGACATTGGCCGGTCCCGGCGGGCTGAACCAGGAGGGCATGGCCTTTGCTGGCTGGAACACGCAGCCGGACGGCGAAGGCGACGGCTACGCGGCGGACGATCCGTTTGTTTTCCCGGCGGGCGGCACAGTGCTGTACGCCCGGTGGGCGGTTCTCGTCCGCGCCATAACCATAAGCCCGTCAACGCTCGACTTCGGCTACAAAACCGCAGGCTATGCGCAGTCGCCCCCCGCGCAAACAGTTACGGTTACAAATAGCGGCGAGCTAACCGTCACGCTCACGCAGCCGTCAGGCACGGATTACGAGATCGGCGCGCTGTCCCAAATCCAACTTGCCCCGGACGAAACGGCTACGTTCACCGTGCGGCCCAAAACCGGGCTTTCGGCGGGCGATCACCATGAAACCCTCTCTGTCGGCGATAGCGAACAGGTGGAGGCGCGCTTTACCGTGACGCCGACAGAGCCCGGACCAGACGATGACGCCCCCTATATCTTTCGTACGCTGACCGACGGCGCGACGGGGACTACCGTATCCGGCATCATCCACCGGGACGCAGCGCTGACGGTTAACAATACCGTTCTCCATGCTGCGGGAACCTGTGCCGCCTGTGATGCCATCCGCTCGCGCATGGCGGACAGCAACTTTATTACGCTGATCGACAAGGACATCTCCCTTTCCCTCGGCTTCAGGGATTCTCTAACCATCACAATTCCGGTGGGCACGCCGTACAACGGCGAAACGGTAACGATTCTGCATTGCGCAAACGGGACGCCGGAAACCTTCGCTGTCATGGTGGAGGACGGCAAAGCGACCTTCACCGTGACCGGCCTGTCGCCCTTCGCGGTATTCGTGCAGGCGCCCAATTATGATCTGCCCTCGGTCGTGACCAATTCCGTGCCCGAGGTCTCGGACACCAGCGCTAGGCTCTTCGGCAATGTGGCCGCCGACGGCGGCGCAGCGGTAACGGAGCGCGGCTTTGTGTATGGCGACACGCCGAATCCCGTCATCGGCGGTGCGGGTGTGGCGAAGGTTGCGGCAGGCAACGGCACGGGCAGTTTTACGGCTGTCCTAACCGGCCTTGAACCAAACACCGCCTACTATGTGCGCGCCTATGCCGTCAGCAGCGCAGGCACGGCATACGGTGCGGCCATTCGCTTCCTAACGGACGAGGATGATCTGGACGACATCCCCAAGACCGGCGACTACAGCTCCCCGTGGATCTGGTGGTTATTGTGCGGTGTATCCGCGGCGGGTATCACTGCGTTAGCTGTATTGGGCAGACGGAGAAAGGCTGATGGGCATTAAGGCATTAAGGGATAATAAAAGCATGTCAAATATCAGAGTCTCACGCCGATCCTTTACCCCACGGCGAAAGCCGGAATTTCGACGCGAGTCAAGGCGGCTCGGAAAATCAAGGCTTTCATTATTGAGTAGATTGGGCCGGCTGGTAAAGCCACACCTGCGCTTTGTCTTACTCATTGCCTTTGCCGCCGTCTTTGCATTCTCAGCCACCATGTTAATCTTGGAGTATGCACAGGGGGCAAAAGAGGAAAACGCATTAAACCAGCTTGTGGCGATAGCGGATAACAGCATGGAGTTTCCCGCGCCTACCGTGGGGAGCATGCCTGCGGCAATAGTACCCGACGCGCCTGTCATATTGGAGCAATACCAGGCGCTGCACGAGCAGAACGCGGACATGGCAGGCTGGATCAGTATAGACGGCACAGCGATCGACTATCCCATTATGTACACGGCTGACGATTTCTATCTGTCCCACGGCTTTGATAAAGAAGAATCTAAGAGCGGTGTACCGTTTATCGACAAGCGGTGCACGGTCGAGCCGTTTGGCACGAACACCATCATCTATGGGCACCATATGAAGAACGGCACGATGTTTGCGGGATTGGAGAGCTATAAGGACGAGGGCTATTACAAAGAAAACCCGACAATACGCTTTGATACGCTGTATGAGCAGCAGGAGTACGAGATCATCGCAGTGTTTGAAAGCCAGATTTACCGTAAGAGCGACACGGTTTTCAAGCATTATAACTTCCTGAACGCGGATAGTGAAGCGGACTTTGACGCGTACATTGCCAACATCAAGGCGCTTGCCTTATATGATACCGGCGTGACCGCCTCCTACGACGACGAGCTTCTGACGCTGGTTACCTGCGCCTATCACACGGAAAACGGGCAGTTTGTGGTGGCGGCGAGAAAGGCCGGATAGCGGAAGCGGTAGTCGGCAGGGCAGGCATAACACACTATACTTTGCTTTGCAAAGTGTGTGGCATGGGCGCTGCCCCGTACTGGGTCTGTGGCATTTCCCCGCAAGCATTTCTGTTTTTGCGCAAAACCGTTTTAGAAAATACGTGCCGCTGTCCATACCTTTAAAAGTGTTCTTGACAAATGGTACACATGGTGAAAAGGATGACCAAAGCACTCAAGACTTCAACAAGCGGATACTATGAATGGCTGAAGAACGGCAGAAAAACAAAAAGGGATATGGAAGATGAGAAATATCTTTCATTCATCCGAATAGAGTTCAACAAAAGCCGTCAGACCTATGGGCCACGGCGATTATCGAAGGTATTACAACAAACGTACAAGCTATTAACTGAAATAATGAAGGACGCAGTCTTCGCCAAGATACTATTTATGGAAAAGCAGAATTTGCTGACAACTATATTTCAATCATACACAATCTCGTCAAGAATGAGCAGGTAGACCCGATAAATGCGTTTTTACAGCTTACCCAGAGCTCAATTGTCTTTCAAGCCTTCCGATGTGCGTCTTCAGCGGAAATTGGCATACCGGTTTCACTTTTTCCTATTTAAGTGATTGCAATGCTCTTCTGAATTGAACCGCAAACATTGTCCCGGTTACGGAAACGGCTATAATATCCGCAACGGGTTCAGCCAGATATACCGCTGTGGTTTGATTGGTGAAAACCAGAGGCAGAATATAGATCAGGGGAATCAGCAGGATGATCTTTCTGAGCACCGCCAAAAACAACGAAGTTTTGGCGTTTCCAATTGCGATAAAGGTCTGCTGACAGGCAAGTTGGACCCCAAATATAAGCGATGCGGCAAAATAGATGCGCATTGCGCTTGTCGTAAATCCAATCAGTTTTTGATCGGATGTAAAGATACCTGCAAAAATCTGCGGGAAAAGTATGACCAAGAGCCACAACACCGTTGAAAAAGCTACGCTGCATTTTAACAGCATTAAAAATGCTTCCTTTACACGCTGAGCATTTCTCGCACCAAAATTATAGCTGATGATCGGCTGCGCACCCTGCGTGAGTCCAACAAGCGGAAGCATCGAAAACTGCATGATGCTCAGGAGTATCGTCATTGTGCCGACGGCAATGTCCCCGCCATATTTGAGAAGCGAGGCATTAAAGCAGATGGCAATCAGGCTTTCGGTAGCCTGCATGATGAATGGAGCAAGCCCGAGCGCGACGCAGGGGAGCGCGATCCTGCGCTCAAGCCTGAAATTCTCCTTCTTTAGCTTCAAAACGGTCTTTCCACCGCAAAGAAAATGAATGACCCAGGCAGCTGAAACAGCCTGCGATATGACCGTTGCCAGCGCCGCGCCAGCGACGCCCATATGGAAGGCAAAGATAAATATAGGGTCGAGTATGGTGTTGCATACAGCGCCGATCAGCACAGAGTACATGCCGACCTTCGCGAATCCCTGCGCTGTGATAAAGGCGTTCAGGCCAAGTGCTAGCTGTACAAACACCGTGCCGAGCACGTATATGCTCATATAACTCATTGAATAGCCGATGGTATTTTCACTTGCGCCAAAAACCAGCAAAAGCTTTTCTTTCCAGATATAAATAGTAACACTCAGAATAACGCTGATGATCAGAAGCATGACAAATGAATTGCCGAGAATTTTTTCGGCTGTTTTATTGTCGCCCTTTCCCATATAAATTGAGGCTCTGGGCGCGCTGCCCATGCTCACGAGGGCGGCAAACGCCGAAATCAGCAGGATGACCGGCATACAGACTCCGACACCAGTCAGCGCCAGAGTGCCTTCACCGGGAATATGTCCGATATAGATACGGTCGACAAGGTTATACAGCATATTGACAAGTTGCGCCGTGATTGCGGGTATGGAAAGCCTGAAAAGGAGCTTTCCAATTTTCTCAGTTCCTAAAAAAGTACTATCTGTTCCCATTATCTCTATCCCTCGTTTATAGTCCGTTCGCATTATTTGCGTTGTCAAAGATCATAGCCAGCAGCGTCTCAAACATTTTGATCTCGTCAGCTGCCATCCCCGTGAAAAGTATCTTAATAAATCTCTCCTGCTCGGCTCTTGCATCCGCAATAATGGGAATCGTTTTATCTGTTAAATGAAGATGGATGACCCGCCTGTCATTCTCGTCCGGAATTCTCACAAGCAGGCCTTTTTTTATGAGGTTCTCAACGGAGGTTGAAACATAGCTCTTGACAATCATCCGCATTTCGACGATATCCCTTGCCGTATCAAAGCCAGGGTTGTTTGCAAGAAAAACAAGGATATCGGCTTCATTTTGATTGATTTGGTACCTTTGGCAAACTCCTTCAAACTGCTTTTCATAAAGCCGTTTCATTTGCTGACCGCTGACCAGAAGTTTTGTCGAATTGTTCATCATGTCGCCTTTCGATTTGTTCTATATTATACTGTTCTAAATATAACGATTATATAGACGTCAACCCGGAATGTCAAGCAGCAATCTTTGCGATTATTGACAAAGCAGAATACTGTTATTACAATATGGATGAACGCAGGTTCAATGAACACACGTTCATCCATATTTGAAATGAGGGCGATACACTATGGCTAAAAAGGTAAACATTATCGGGGCAGGCCTTACCGGTCTGAGTGCGGGAATTTATCTGCAGCAAAACGGTATTGACACGGAAATTTTTGAGCTTTCAGGCGGGGCGGAGTGTGCACGGCCTGGGTGAGAAATGGATACCGATTTGACGGTTGTATCCATTGGATGGTCGGTACGAAGCCCGGCGATGGATTTAATAAGTTGTACCGTGAAGTAGGCGCGCTCGAAGAGAATACGGTAATCTATAACGCAGACTCCATCTTTTTGGAACTGGGCGGCGTAATGTATGAGACCCCGATGGAGATTTCAAAATTCAGAGCCTTTTTACATGCGCTCTCAGAAAAAGACGGGGATAGAATTGACGAGCTCTGCGGTGATATCACTGCCATGATTCATACCAAAATGCCAACAGGGGCACCTTCGAACCTTTCCGAAATGATTGGGTTTATGAAGGACAGCAGAGGATTTTTAAGCCTTGCGCGCAAATATCTCGGTCGGACGGTCGGCGAGGTCGTACAGGGCATTCAAAGCCAAACGATCCAGGATATTCTGACCGCACTCATGCCGGCTGAATTTTCAGCGGAGGCTCTTATTATGATACTGGGCACACGCATGAGCGGGAAAGCCGGGTATCCGATGGGTGGCGCGCTTGAGAGGAATGTCAATACTATACATTCAAGGCTGGATAAGGTAGAGAATATATCAGCCCAACAGGCTCAGGAATTGCTGCCTGATGTCGAAATTTCAGAGGAAGAAAAGGCCATATGAAGCCATTTGTTGCGCAATAAGCACTGTCATCATAAACCGGGGAATATTGATGAAAAGTTAACAATAATTCCTTGACACAGGGTGTGACCTGATGCTAAATTATAGGTGAAAGGGACACAAATTTCGAATATAATTAACTGGTTTTTGTGGCTGGTTTTCCAATTTTTGCTTGCATAATGATAGTTGAACACCACTGTTGTTATGCAAATCCTTTGTTAAATATCAATATCGAATTAGTTGCAATCCGGTTAATATTTTCCTTAATTTGTGAATTTAAAGTTTTCCTAAGGGAACGCTTTATAAAGCAGACTAACGCCCATTTAAAAAACAAAACAGGAGGAGAAGACTCAATGGAAAAACTTATGATTACCGTAACGGTAGACTCTACGATGTCCTACCCGGAGAATCCTTACTGCCCCAAAATCGAAGATGTCAAAGCCTTCGCAGATGAGTACAATAGAGCAGTAGACGCTGGTGCCAGCATAACTCATATTCACGGAGTTCATTGGCTGGAAGACGAAGTTCAATCAGATGGAAAAAGGCTTTCCAAAGTTGATTTGGCAGGCTGGCAGGAATTGAACGACCGCATCAGAGCACATGCCCCTGTTGTTATGCAGTATGGTATTGCAAGTGCCCGTATGCCGGACAAAGTAAAAATGATGAAGCAGGGCCCGGATCTCATGTCCTATTGCTTCAATGCTCATGATGAGTATTTCCAACCCAATCCTGCGATACCCGCAAAGTATGATTTTCGAAAAGAATGCAATTACTTAAGCAATTGCATTCTTTTTTTTACGAAAATTGCAAGTGCAAGTTGGACACTCGCACGGTGAAAATTAGTTCTCCATAACCACGGGCACGACGGAAGCCTTGGCTTCTGTCGGGAGCGTGGTTGCCGCAGCCGTCAGGTTGCGAATACAGAGTCGAGGAACGCCTCAAACAGTTCCTCCGGGGTACGGTAGCCCAGCTTCTTGCGTGGCCGCCCGTTCAGCTCATCAGCAGCGGACATAATGTACTCTGCCGAGTAATCCTCAATAGATGCTCCCTTTGGGATAAAAGCGCGGAACAAACCGTTGTGGCGCTCGTTTTGCGGGCGCTCCCACGAGGTGTAGGGATGGGCAAAGAACACATCAGCACCCCATTGCTCAACCTGAGAGAAGGCTGCAAACTCAGAGCCGTTATCCACGGTGATGGTCTTAAAGACCTGCGCGAACCTGTCGCCATACTCCGTTTTGAGCATCTGCATGGCAGACATTACGGCCTCACTGGTCTTTCCGGGGATGCGAAGGGCAATGTAGTTCTCGGTTTTCTTCTCAATCATGGAGAACACCACAGCCTCTTTACCCGCCCGTTTGCCTACCACCGTGTCGCCCTCCCAATGGCCTTCCTCAATGCGGCTTGCGGCAATTTCAGGGCGAACTGAGATGCTTTTCCCGTAGTTCTTCTTGTTCTCACGGGGCTTGGAACCCTTGCGCTTCTTGCGTTTTATGGCCTCTGGCAGCTCCGTTACCTTCAAGGGGAATGAGCCAGCCCAAACCTCATTGTAGAGTGTGTGGGTGCAGACCATTTCATCTGCCATGAACAGTCCATGCAGTCTGGCATAGCCCGCACATGAATCCAAAGACCACTTGTGCTCGTGGAACTGCTTACCCACCCAGTGGGCAAAAGGTTGGCACCTGGCAATCTTGTGGGGCTTGCGGGAACGGCTGCGATTGCTTCTGTACACCGCTTCACCACGCTTTGCCGAGTACACCGGTGCTCTGCCCTTGCTACTTTTTCGAGGCGGTGTGCCACGATTAATCTCATTGCCAACGGTTGTTGGTGAGCACCCGATCTCTCTGGCAATGGCTCTGTTGCTGTATCCCTGTCGCTTGAAATGCTGGATAGCGCCTCTTTCTTCTCGCTGAAGGTGCTGTCCCTTCTTGCGTTCCGGTATGACTGTGATATAATCTTGGCAGTCCATAGTGATTGCCCCCTTGGTTAATGGTAGTGTGAGAACCCCATTTTACCATGAGGGGAAAATCACTATGGATTCTTCTTTCAAGTGTCCAACTTCATTATGCAATCAACCTTTTGTATTGATTGCCGTTTTTTTATGGTTGATTTTGTCGTTCTGCTCGCTCGCGCGTTCAACTCCTGCCAGAGTGAAGCAGGAGTGCTGATAAATCAGAGAAATGAGGGCTTCTACTTTCTTGTGTAGAAGCCCCCACAAGCCGCATAGACTCTGGCTTTTAGGCCATAAATCTTTTTTGCTGGCTTTTTTTGGGGCTGAAATAAATTATAGAAACAATCCATCCAAAAGGGGTAGACGCAAAGTTTAGGGCATTCTGTTATAAGACAGGTGACAGGCGGTTACCGAAAGGAGTGTGGATAACAAAAGAAAACATCTGTAACAAGAAAAACCTCGTTTGGGTATGTTGCTCGTGTCGGAAATTTACTGATGTGGAAAAACAAGAAAAAATAAGGAGGCGAGTTTTTAATGTTTAGAAAGACTTTTAACAAGAAACTTATTTCGACGATGGTTGCTGTGGCGACGGTATTTTCGTTAATGGTCACACCGGCTTTTGCAGCTGCAGATTCTGGGGTTGCGATTACAGGCGGTAATTTATCAGGGGTGGGGGGTGGGGGGGTATTACTTTCGCGGCCTTCACCGGCATTACTTTGGATGGTACACAAAAAACATCAACGGCCGATTGGGCCATTGCCGATGTTGTTGATCCTAGAGAAACAGGTGATGGCTGGAAGGTGGTACTTATGCTCACACAGCTTAAGGAGTATAATACTGAAACTTCTGAATACGTGGCTGAGGGGAATGCCTTGGCTACTTCGTCTGTGAAAGTGACAGCTGTGCCTGTTGTTAGTGATGCTGATCCTGCTGGTCGCACGTAATTGAAGCGATAAAGGTGCCGAGCGATTATGCGGAAGGAACAATACGCATTTCTTTCGGCAAAGATAATACGCTCGGCGACAGCATTACAATTGCAGATGAAATCATTAGCATCACTCGTTAAAAGCCATTGCTCGTTAACGATACCCTGCCCGTTAACGATACCTCCGCTCGTTATCGAAACCCCTGCGACCAGCTAAAATGGTGCATTGTATCAAAGTATTGCAGGAAACACATCATGACTAAACATCCATCTAGCCTAGACGTTGCTTTGGAACGAATACGGAA
>ERZ795052.568-NODE-568-length-55590-cov-8.378914_pt1 | contig 55590 bp, 51 predicted proteins | sample MGYA00375136_ERZ795052 | MGnify/ENA primary metagenome ERZ795052 (study PRJEB30181, sample SAMN05720156) | activated sludge metagenome | isolation source: Anaerobic digester | place: Japan | collected 2015-05-26 ... | reverse complement strand
ACATGAAATCAGCCCCTCTGCTCTCTCAGCAAAGGGGCTTTTTCGACAGACTGAAATGCTCCCTTTTTAAGGGAGCATTTTTTATATAACGATATAATCTGCACTTGAATAACCTACCGTTCCCTGATGATCAACAACGAACCAATTCCCTGTTCTTCCATTTATCATAACTCTGCTGCCATTCGGTATCGAACCGATTATCCTGCCGCTAAGTGACGGGTAACTGCGTATATTCAGATTTGAACCGTCAGTAACCACAGTTCCCCACGTTATCGCAGAAGGCTGAATAAATGGTATACCAAAGTAATCACACAGCGATCTCGCAAGATTTTCAGCTATAGCGCTAAGGTTCTGCTTCAGCCAAGCCTCGTCCGCAAAGTTGTCGTGATAACCTATTTCACACAGCACTGCAACAGCTTTTGTACGAAGCACCTCACCGAGATTCGTTGCAGGTACTGCACTTACTTTATCTGGGAGAGGATATATAGATTTGAAATTGTTCGCAATTATATTCGCAAGTCGTTCACTGTCAGAGCTTCGTGGTGCAAAATATATATCTATCCCTCGTATCTTGCCTGACAATGACTCCGGTGCAGCATTGGAATGTAGTGCCAGGTGTACATCATAGCTGCCTGCATTGGAGTCCTGTATTGCACCCTGTACATTTCTTTCGGGATCATTTCTAACAAACTTTATACCGCATGATCTCAGGTAAGGCTCAAGTCTGTCCGCAAGCCGATTCATATATAATTCTTCATTACCCTCTGTGGCGTACTGATTCCACTCCTGAGTTGAGGGACTTAAAAATATTATAGGCATTTCTCTGTCCTCCGTTTAATATTTTTGAACTGCTTTTCTGCGTTCAAATGAGGGGACCTCCCTCTCTTTACATTATATTTGTATACAGATATTTTTGCTACTCGCAAAGCTGTTGACAACCATTTCATAAGACTGTATAATTAAGGTATACTATACTATTCGTACTGGAGTGATCGTAATTATGCTGAAAAAAGCTATCTCTCTTTTTATGTCTGCAGCTGTCTGTACTTGTTTGCTTGGTTCTCCTGTAACTGCCTACACAGCTGACAATAACCAACAAATCGTTTTCAGTTCTCTGGATCCGAATTTCAACGGCGGTGAACCGATAAGAGGAGCTGATATTTCATCCATTATATCTCTGGAAAAATCAGGTGTTAAGTTCTACAGCGAAAACGGCAGAGAGGACGATCTTTTCCGTATTCTTGCCGAAAAAGGTGTGAACTATATCCGCGTCCGTGTCTGGAATGAACCTTGGGACAGTAACGGAAATACCTACGGCGGAGGAAATAACGATCTGTACACTGCTGCCGAGATCGGAAAACGTGCAGCACAATACAATATGAAGCTGCTGGTGGATATACAGTATTCAGACTTCTGGGCTGATCCTGCAAAGCAGACAAGACCAAAGTACTGGCAGAACCATGACCATGAAAAACTGAAGTCGGAGATATATAAATATACCAAATGGGTGCTTGAAACTATTTCCGAAGCAGGAGCAGACATCGGAATGGTGCAGGTAGGTAACGAAACTAACTGCTTTTTCTGCGGTGAAAAGGACATGTACAAGATCTGTGACCTCTTTGCAAGCGGCAACAAAGCGGTAAGAGACTTCGATAAAAATATCCTTATTGCTCACCATTTCGCAAATCCTTCCAAAGCCGACCACTATGAGTGGTATGCCGAGATAATGGATAAATGCGGACTCGATTACGATGTCTTTGCTACCTCATATTATCCCTACTGGCACGGTTCAACTCAGAACCTTACATATATCATGAAGAAAATCGCCGACCGCTACAACAAGTACGTTATGGTAGCCGAAACTGCTTATCCTTATACCAATGAAGACGGAGACGAGTTCGGAAACACTGTCGTTCCTCGCTACAGTGACCTTGATTTCGCATACGATATCTCTGTTGAAGGTCAGGCTGATTCTTTCAGGGATACTTTCAAGGCTATTTCAAATGTTGGTCCAAAGGGAATAGGCGTATTCTACTGGGAACCTGCTTGGATAGGAGTTGAAAACATCTCATACAATGAAAGAGTAAAAAAATGGGACGAATTTGGTTCGGGCTGGGCTACAAAATTCGCTTCTGAGTACGATCATGAAGTCAACGCTACAGGTGGTTCCTCCTTTGATAATCAGGCACTATTTGATAAAAACGGAAGGCCGCTTAAATCCCTTGACGTCTTTACTGAGATATATCCTCGTAAAGAGAACTTTATTCCCCCGACTGAACCCGTTTTTCCGCCTCTGACATACGATCTGAATGGGGACGGATATGTAAATGTTTTCGATATAGTTGTTCTTCGTCAGATAATTGCTTCAAAGCATCAGGACAAACGTGCTGACTACAATTCAGACGGTGAAACAGGTGTAGCTGACCTTGTTATGATGTATGATTTTCTTATCTGTAAATGATAATAAAGCAGTATTGAAAAAGATTTCAAAAAAATTTCGGAAAATACTTTACATTTCCTTTTTAATGTGGTATAATTATTACACCGTGTACTTGGAGTCGGGCATGTCCTCGTTTATCGATCACCCTTCTCTATGTAATCGGAATATATTTTTTAAGAGGTGCTTTCATGTTACTGAAAGAAGAAAAAACAGCCGTTATCGAGGCTAACAGAACACACGAAAATGACACAGGATCTCCTGAGGTTCAGATCGCTATTCTCACAAAGAGAATCAACGACCTTACTGCACATCTCAAGACTCACAAGAACGATCACCACTCAAGAAGAGGCCTTCTTAAGATGGTTGGTCACAGACGTAACCTTCTCGGCTATCTCAAGAAGAAGGATATCAACAGATACCGTGCTATCGTTGAAAAGCTCGGTCTCCGTAAGTAATCATACGTCCGATAAGGCAGAGGGGTATCCCCTTCTGCCTTTAAGTCTTTAACAAACAACATGCAGTCACGGCTATTAGCATTAAGCTGTAGTTCCTGATTTTTCGGGTGCCAGAGCTTATTGCTAAAGCCGCTGCAAAAATATTTTACAGGAGGCATTTTCCCTATGTTTGAAAATTACAGAACATTTGAAACTACATACGCAGGCAGGCCGCTTATCGTTGAGACAGGTAAGACATGCGGTCTCTCAAACGGTTCTTGCTGGGTAAGATACGGTGAGACTGTTGTTATGGCTAACGTTACAGCAAGCGCTAAGCCAAGAGAAGGCGTCGACTTCTTCCCTCTCTCAGTTGACTATGAAGAAAGACTCTACTCGGTAGGCAAGATCCCCGGCAGCTTCACAAAGCGTGAGGGCAAGCCAACTGAAAAGGCTATACTCACTTCACGCTGCGTTGACAGACCTATTCGTCCTCTCTTCCCTAAGGATATGAGAAATGATGTTTCTGTTGTTATGACTGTTCTCGCTGTAGAGCCTGATAACTCACCTGAGATCGCAGGTATGATCGCTACTTCTATTGCTATATCTATTTCAGATATCCCGTGGAACGGTCCTATTGCAGGAATCAATGTCGGTCTCGTTGACGGTGAGATCGTTCTTAACCCAACACTTGAGCAGAGAGCTAAGACGGACCTTGTACTTACTGTTGCAGGTACAGCTGAAAAGATCGTTATGATCGAGGCTGGTGCAAACGAAGTACCCGAGGATACAATGCTTGATGCTATCCTTAAGGGACACGAAGAGATCAAGAAAATGGTCGCTTTCATCAGTGATATCAGAGCTCAGATCGGTAAGCCAAAGTTTGAATTCGAGTCTCAGGAAGTTGATCACGATATGTTCGATGCTATCGAGGCTTTCGCTTCAGACAGAGTAAAGGTTGCTCTTGATACAAATGATAAAAACGTTCGTGATGAGAGACTCGCTCCTATCGTTGACGATATCCACGCTAAATTCGACGAGCAGTATCCCGAGCAGATCGCTATGATCGACGAGTGCATCTACAAGCTCCAGAAGAAAATAGTTCGTGCATGGCTCTACGAGGGCAAGCGTGTTGACGGACGTGGTATCGACGAGATACGTCCTCTTGCTGCTGAGGCAGGCGTACTTCCACGAGTTCACGGTTCAGGTCTCTTCACAAGAGGTCAGACACAGGTTCTTACAATTGCTACACTCGGTCCTGTAAGCGATGCTCAGCGCATTGACGGACTTGATGAGGAAGAGACTAAGAGATATATGCATCAGTACAACTTCCCGAGCTATTCTGTTGGCGAGACTAAGCCAAGCAGAGGCCCCGGACGCCGTGAGATCGGTCACGGTGCTCTTGCTGAAAGAGCTCTCGCTCCTGTTATCCCATCTGTTGAGGAGTTCCCTTATGCACTCCGCCTTGTTTCTGAAGTACTTTCTTCCAACGGTTCAACTTCACAGGGTTCTATCTGCGGTTCAACACTTGCTCTTATGGATGCAGGCGTTCCGATTAAGGCTCCTGTTGCAGGTATCTCCTGCGGACTTATCACTCTCCCCGACAGTGATGACTTCATGACTATGGTCGATATCCAGGGCCTCGAAGACTTCTTCGGCGATATGGACTTCAAGGTTGGCGGTACTCACAAGGGTATCACTGCTATCCAGGTCGATATCAAGGTTGACGGTCTTACACCTGCTATCATCAAGGAAGCTTTCGAGAAGACAAGAAAGGCTCGTATCTATATACTTGACGAGGTCATGCTTAAGGCTATTCCTGAGCCAAGATCAACTGTTAACAAGTACGCACCTAAGATGCTTCAGACTAAGATTCCTGTAGAGAAGATCCGTGAGGTTATCGGTTCAGGCGGAAAGGTAATCCAGAAGATATCCGCTGACTGCGATGTAAAGATCGACATCAATGATGAAGGTAACGTATTCATCAGCGGTATCGACGGAGATAACACAAGAAAGGCTATGCAGATAGTTGAGACTATTGCAAACGGTCCTGAAGTAGGTGCTATCTATCGCGGTAAGGTCGTAAGGATCATGGAATTCGGCGCATTTGTTGAGATCGTTCCGGGTATGGATGGACTTGTTCATATCTCCAAGCTCGATAAGTCAAGAGTTGAAAAGGTAGAGGACGTTGTTTCTATCGGCGATGAGATCGTTGTTAAGGTAACAGAGATCAACCGTCAGGGCAGAATAAATCTCTCACGCAAGGATGCTCTTGCTGACATCGAAGCTAAGAAAAAAGCTTGATTTGTTGACCTCACATCTTCGGATGTGAGGTCTTTTAATAAAGACTCAGGAGTTATTTTTATGCAAAATATTATTTTTTTTGACATTGACGGCACTATAGTGACAGAAGACAAAGATATGATAATTCCCGAAAGTACAGTCAAGGCAATTAAGCTTGCTCAGAAAAAGGGAAATCTTACGTTTATTAACTCAGGACGCCCTGCTTTCAACATCAGTCCGAGGATCCGTGAAATGGGATTTGACGGCTATATCTGCGGATGCGGAACGTATATAGAGTACAAAGGAGAGGAACTGTTCTACGCTTCTCTTGATACAGATTTTTGCAGAGAAATCGCTCTTAAACTCAGAGACAGCAATGTAACTCCCGTTTACGAGCGTAAGGACCGTTACTATTTCGACGATAAAGCTGTATCTACTCCAGAACTTGAAGAATTCAAGGAAATATTTATCAGCGAGGGAATACGTACAGACGGTCTTGTAGAGGACGATGATTTCAGCTTCGATAAGCTCGTTTTGTGGACAAACGAGAATTCCAATACAGCTATGTTCCGAAAAGCCCTTGAAAAAGATTTCGATATAATTGACCGTGGAAACGGTTTCTTTGAGAACGTCCCGAAGAAATACTCCAAATCAACAGGTATACAATATATCCTTGACAAGCTAAATATCCCTCGTGACAACGCCTACGCTATCGGAGACAGTACAAACGACCTTCCAATGCTGCGCGCTGTCCCAAACAGTATCGCTATGGGCGGTGCGAAGAAGCTATATCCATACGTTTCCTACATTACAACGCCGATACTCGAGAACGGTATTTACAATGCTCTCGATCACTTTGATCTTATATGAATTGAGGTAATTATGGCATATATCAGACAGTTCTGTATAATTCTCGCTTTCTCATTTGTTGGTGAGATACTTCATTTCTTCATTCCACTCCCCATCCCTGCAAGCATTTATGGAATAATCCTGCTTTTCGCAGCGTTACAGTCAGGACTTGTCAAGCTGAATCAGGTAGAAAAGACAGGACAGTTACTTATCGACATCATGCCTGTTATGTTCATTCCTGCGGCTGTAGGGTTGGTAGAAGTATGGTCAGATATGAAAGGTTCTCTTGTACAGTTCGTAGCAGTAATGGTCGTTTCCACTGTTGCGGTTATGGGCGTATCAGGAAGAATAACTCAGTTTTTCATCAGAAAGCGGAGGAAGGATACATGATATCATTGCTTGAAAATTCAGTGTTCTTCGGTTCACTTCTGAGTCTTTTCGCTTACATGATCGGTGAATTCCTGAAAAAGAAAACAGGTAAAGCATTTATGAATCCCCTGCTGATCTCGATCATACTTGTGATAATTGTCCTTAAAGTACTAAAAATAGACTATCAAAGTTATAATGACGGCGCTAAGTATATAAGCTATCTTCTGACACCTTCTACAGTCGCACTTGCCATTCCGCTTTATAAACAGTTTGAGCTTCTTAAGAAAAATACAGCTGCTATATTATCAGGAATCCTCTCGGGAGCGGTCACAAGCTTCATAACGGTACTCGTACTATCAGTATTGTTCCGTTTTTCCCACAAAGAATACGTTACCTTCCTGCCAAAGTCAATAACTACAGCTATCGGAATGGGAATATCCGAGGAACTGGGAGGCTTCGTGCCAATAACCGTTGCTGTTATCATCATAACTGGCATATTCGGAAATGTTATAAGCAGTGCTGTATTCAAACTCTTCCGCATTAATGAACCTGTCGCAAAAGGTGTTTCACTTGGCACAGCGTCACACGCTATAGGTACCGCAAAAGCTATGGAACTTGGTGAAGTTAAAGGTGCCATAAGCAGTCTTTCCATAGTAATTTGCGGTATATTCACGGTTTTTGGAGTTATGTTATTTGAAAAATTATATTGAAAAATACTGACACGGCAAAAATTGCTATTTTACGACTTGACAAATCGTTCTATTATGTGTTAAAATGATTTGCATGCTACTGTAAAGGAGTAAGAGTTATGAAAGGAAAAATGATAGTTATAGAAGGTCTGGACGGAAGCGGTAAAGCAACTCAGGCTGAATTACTTACTAAGCGTCTTGAAAATGAAGGAAAAAAAGTGATGAAGGTCTCTTTCCCTGACTACGACAGTCCCTCATCTTCGCTCATAAAGATGTATCTTGACGGTCAGTTCGGTACAGATCCCGATTCTGTCAACCCATATGCAGCATCTACGTTCTATGCAGTAGACAGATATGCAAGCTATAAGACCAAATGGGCTGAACACTACAACACCGGCGGTATAATAATAGCCGACAGATACACAACTTCCAATGCAATACACCAGTGCTCAAAACTCCCGAAGGAAATGTGGGACAAGTACCTTGAATGGCTGTTCGAGTTTGAATACAGCAAGATCGGACTTCCGACTCCCGATGAAGTTATCTACCTATATGTCGAAACATCAATAAGTCAAGAGCTTATGATGAAGAGGTATGGAAACGACAAGAAAAAAATGGACATACACGAAAAATCTGCCGACTATCTGAAAAGATCAGAAGCAGCTGCTGCATACTGTGCAGACAGACTGAACTGGCTGACCATAAATTGCGTTGAAAATAATGCTATGAGGTCAATTGACGACATTTCAGACGAATTATTTTCAGCTGTACTTAGAAAAATCTAATGGTAAATATATCAAAAATTGATATAGCTATTGATTTTTTCGCGAAAGTATGCTATAATTATTAATGTCGTGATCACGCAATGCTGTTTTATTTGAAAAATGAATAATTTGGAAGAAAAAAATAGCAATAAAGTGATTGACAGTAAATATCAGAGTATGATATAATTCTATTTGATGTATGTTTATATCGTGTTTATACAATAATAATTAAGCTGATCCAGCTTTGATTCTTCTTTGAGGATTAGAAAAATAATCCCATAGCTATCCGACATGTGTCTCCTGTGGGAGTATTCATCTTTCAAACAAAAAGAGGAGGTCAACAATGCAGACTGTTAATCTCAAAATCAAGCCTAACGCTCTTACTGAAGAACAGGTTACTCAGGAAACGCTGAAAACCCTTGAAGCTTCAGAAAATAAGAATATTAAACAGGTAGGTGTTACAGAATACCCTATCCTTGATTTTGATATCCGTTCATTAAATCTCCTGTATACGGGAGTTAGAGAAACTTTAAAACATACTAAAGTTAAGGTTAACGGCGGTAAATTATACGAATTTTTAAAGAGAGCTTTCGACCTGTGTGCTGCAAGCTTCGCTCTTCTTATCCTGCTTATACCGCTTGCCGTAATCGCTGCTATTATATACATAGATGATAAGGGAAACCCGTTCTTTTCACAGGTTCGACTTACAAAACAAGGTAAACCTTTCAGAATGTATAAGCTTCGTTCGATGTGTGTTGATGCTGAAGCAAAGTTCGCAGAAGTACAGAAGGAAAATAAATCAGATGGACTCGCTTTCAAAAGCGATGATGATCCAAGAATCACAAAGATCGGTAAATTTATCCGTAAAACTTCTATCGACGAACTTCCACAGCTTTGGAACGTTATAAAGGGCGATATGTCGATTATAGGACCTCGTCCCCCTCTTCCCCGTGAAGTAGTACTTTACACTCCGGAACAAATGGAGCGTCTTCTCGTTAAAGGCGGTCTGTCATGTATTTGCCAGACTGAGGGAAGAAGCGATATGGAGTTCGACAAATGGGTTGAAAGCGATATAAAGTATATCAAGAACAGAAGTGCTGCTCTTGATTTAAAGCTTATGTTCAAAACAGTAAGTGCCGTTATTCAGAGAAAAGGCGCAAAATAAGGTTAATATGAATTTTTCTGATTCCGTTCTTCGGAATCAGTTTTATTTTATATAAATAAAACAGGGAGGAATACATCAGTATCCCTCCCCTTCTTATGCAGATAAATCAGTCGATAGTTACTTTTTTCATAACCTGTGCCTTTAATGGCTTATCGTTGTAATCTGTAGCTGTTTCAGCTATCTCATCAACAACTTCCATGCCCTCAACAACTTTTCCGAAAGCAGCATACTGTCCGTCAAGATGAGGAGCATCGTCATGCATGATAAAGAACTGTGAGCCCGCTGAATCAGGCATCATTGAACGAGCCATTGAAAGAACACCTCTTGTATGCTTGAGATCATTCTTAACTCCATTTGAAGCGAACTCGCCCTTGATAGTCCAACCCGGACCGCCTGAGCCTGTACCGTTTGGACAGCCGCCCTGTATCATAAATCCCGGGATAACTCTGTGGAATGTAAGTCCGTCATAGAAACCGCTTTTTACAAGCTTCTCGAAGTTCTCACATGAGATAGGAGCAATATCAGGATAAAGCTCTATCTTTATCTTCTTTCCGTTTTCCATTTCGATAGTTATCATAGTTTAATACCTCCATATATTCTGAAAGCAGTGTACAACCGCTTTGATTCAGCGAACTTCTATCACCCAGTCGGCAGGAAGAGTAGCATTAGGATCTACAGTTCCCACAGGGACCGTTGCCTGTTCATCAGAAGATGATTTTTTCTTTTTCTTGTGCTTATATCCGCTCATCAGACTATTTTCATCATCCTCACTGTTATAATCGTCGAACAATGAACCCTTAGTCGTAGGCTGAGGCTGCACAGGAGCTTCACTCTCCTTTTCCTCTTTTGGTTCAAGAGTAACTATTTCAGTCGACACAACATTACCGAACAAATTGGTAACTTGCTCTATCTTGACATTTTCATCAGGGACTTCCTGATCACCTTGTGTTTGTCCTTCCTCAGCGTCAATATAACCGTCCGGAGGAGATTCAGGCTTCTGATTGTTATATCCGTAGTTTTCAAGAGTAGCTAATGCGGAATTTGAAGCCGAAGAACGCCGCTTTCTTGAATTATTTGAGGTATCCGAAGTGCAAGCCTTTCCTGCAAGCATAACAAGAATGGCTGCAACTGCTGCCATGACTAAAGCAACACTTCTTCTGTTATCCAATTGATCTCCTCCAATCAAAAAATGATTTAATAAAGTTTATACTAAACATCAATATATTAATTATACATGTTTTAACATGAAATGTCAAGCATTAACCTATACGCACCATTTTAAGTTCATAGATACTAAGTCTTAAGTTATCAATACCGCCCATGGTAAGTAATATCTCAGAGTCTCCTGCAGCGGAAGCTGTAAATTCAGCTGAATAAGCCGATTTAGTTCCTTTTCCCTTTATTTCATCATCAAAAATGAGAGTTTTTCCATCAGCCGTTTGTACCTTAAGAGGAACAGTTACACCTTCCGGAGCTTCAATCTGGAACTGTAAACGATATTTTCCGTCCTTCTTAAGTCCTATACCCGTAACATGAGCAGTGATCGAATCAGCTGAATCTCCGCCCTTTACAGTTGTGATGTGATACGATCTGTCCCAGTCCGAGAAGTAATCGGACATATTCGCACTGCTGTCAGTGGTAACGCTGTACTCTGCATCGGCAGCAACATCTATACCGTACTGATCGGATTCTATACCGAGCGCCTGACATATCTTGTCAGCAAGTACGTAAGCGCTGTTCTGATGAGTAACGGCAGAAGGATGCCAGTCCGAACCAAGACCGTCGGCGGTATTCTGCGTTGCGGACTGATATGCTGTTACCTTAGTATCGCCTGTTGCCTTTTTGAAGTTCGCAACCGCTTTCTCAATAAGCGGATATTCATCAGTACAGCCCATAGTACCAAGGGTACAAATGATCTGTGCATCCGGATTCTTCTTTCTTATAGCACCAAGAAAGTCTTCATAACCTTCAACGTACTCGGGAGACCGCTTTTCAAAGTCCTTGTCGATATATCCCGAATCGTTGGTACCAAGATTGATGACAACAACATCAGCAGGTCTTTGTGAAGAATCCCACGCTTCCTTATACTTATTCGGGCCACAATAGTCATAAAGTGGCGGAACAAGTGAATCGGTGTTCTTGTCACCTGAAGAAGTGTATCCTGAAATAATGCCGTATCCGCTGTAACAAACAGCACTGTAGTCAGCGCCGAGTTTTTCAGCAGTAAGATACGCATATGACTTCATAAAGTTTTCGGTTGAAGTCTTGAAATTCTCGTACTGATCTTTTCCTTCCACACCGTAAGCACATGTTATCGAGTCGCCTATAAACTCAATAAGCAGGTCTTTTTCAGGTGTCGGAACAACAGGTGAAGGTGAATCAGAATCCACAGTTATGCCGCCAACACATACTGCACCATTGTTCGCTTCGGAAAGGTGGATAACTTTAACAGTTGCCGTTCTGTTCTCTGTACCTTTGAAAAGCTCTACACTCTTTTCGGATACACTAAGAAGCTCATCGAGAATTATCTCTCCGTCAACTATAACTGCATACCTGGGACGTGAAGTCTCTCCGTTTTTTTTCAGAACCGTCACCAAGTATCTGTATCTCTGCAGATTTTCCTGTTACAGTGAATTCTACTGCTGCACCACTCTGGATAAGAGCGGTTTTACCATCCTTGAAGATATTCCTTCCTATGAATTTCACATTGTCTTCGGAAGGCGCAACAGTTGATTCTGTGAATTCGCCTGTTGACAGCATCGCCTGTCTCATTGCAACAAGATCGAATACGTTCAGAACACCGTCAGAATTGACATCGTTGTATTCTGCTGTAGTCGTCTTGCCGAGAAGAAGATCATTAAGCGATCTCAGGTCGGTGGCAGAGTACTTACCTGCTGCAAATGCAGTCATACCTGTGAGGGCAGATAAGGCTGTAAGAGAAGCGGTAAAACGTATGATTGTTTTTTTCATGTTCTCATTCCTCCTGGTTTATGATCAGTCTATATAGTAAGCAGCATTATCAAGCCGCTTTTCAAACTCATCAACAGGGAGAGGCTTATCAAAATAGTAACCCTGTATCGTATCACAGCAATGTGATCTCAGCAGTTCAAGCTGCTGACGTGTCTCTACTCCCTCCGCAACACATTCGAGTCCCATGTCTCTCGCCATTGCAACAACGTGCTTGAGCATTATCATTTTCTTGGGATCATAAGGCTCATTTGAGTCGGAAAGGAAACTTTTATCTATTTTCATCACATTCCATGGTATATCTTTTATCAGTGTAAGAGACGAATAGCCAACTCCGAAATCATCGACCGAAGTGGATATACCTTGTGATTGAAGTCCTTTTATAAATGTCTTAAGATCCTGGAATTCAAGATCCGAAGTGGTTTCAGTAAGTTCTATCTCTATGTACTTGTGCGGTATGTTATTTCTTTCGATAATTTCGATAACATGCTTAAGAAGTTCAGGATCGGCAAGGTGTCTTCGTGAAAGGTTCACTGATATCTTGACAGCCTTTCTTCCCTGATCAAGCCATCTTCTGATATCCTTGCAGACTTTTTCAAGAACATAGAAATCAAGTCTGCATATATTCATATCTCTTTCAAGAGTTTCGATGAAATCTCCAGGATAGACAATCTTATCACCGCGTTTCCATCGTGAAAGCGCCTCAGCTCCGACTATTTCAAGTGTAGATGTCGAGATCTTAGGCTGATAGTATACAAGGAACTCATTGTTTTCGAGGCCGTTCTGAAAATCAGCTGTTATCTTAAGAGACTTTTCATTATTTTCAAGCATTTTCCTGTCAAAAAACGCAATATGTTTGCTCTTCATTGCCTTTGCCTGAACAAGGGCAACGCTGATTCTGTCCATGATCTCTGTAGGAGAATCTGCAGAAACATCTCCGTTTAATTTGTAAATACCTGCTGATGCAGAGATATTTATGTGCTCCCACGGTTCTTTTCCGTAGACTATGGATGTACCATTGAAAATATCAATTATCTCGTCAAGCTTTTCCTCTTTAATTATCAGAGCGAAGTTGTCACCGCCGATTCGGCAAATCAACTCATCACCTGATATTTTAGAAGTAATCAGTTCGATATATTTCTTCATGGACTCTGTACCGTTGACTCTGCCTATCTGCATGTTAACTACGGAAAACCGCCTGAGATTGAAGTATATCGCAGCATAACCGAGAATAATTTTCCTGTCTATCATATCACCCAGATGACGGAGGAAATACTTAAGGTTATAAATATTCATATCCGCATCGAAAAATGTCATAGCATGGTTCATTTCGATAAGCCTGAGTCTTCCATGGAAAACAAACAACATCGATGCAAGAAGATTAATCGTCTTTTCCTCATCATGGGACCACTTATAGCTTTCATCGGACCTGAAAAAACGATAAAATACAATGTTCCCTATCGGTGTCTTCTTACGCACAACTACAGAAGGTTCATCTACAGATACGTGGCTGTCATAAACTTCAAAAACAGCATAGTCATCTGTGCCTTCCTTTTCGGGTGAATCATAAAAAAGAACATCCGCTTTGCCAACACGTAGACTTTCGCATATTTTTTTACACGCTTCATCTGTTCTTGGTTCACGACTTTCGGAAAGTTTGCTCATGTTTATAAGGAAATCCTCAAAAGCACTGAGAATATCATTTTCATTCATGTCAAGATTACCCCTCTCACAATTAGTCACGGTAAGAGATTACATAAATTGCTCTTAACTAATATTATATCATATATTGCGATAATGTAAAAGAAAAATTGTTCAATTTTGTATGAATAAACAAAGAACAAACACTAACTTTAGTGATAAAAACAGGAAAAAACTTTACTTTTTTAATACTTGATGATATAATTAATGAGATAAATAAGTAAAAATCATTCAGAGGTGCTTTATGAGTAAAAATAATAAATCAAATCTTCCTGCAAAAAAACGTGCTGCAATTCTGCAGAGAAAATGGTATCTTTACCTCACCGAGTTTTTTGCCGGAATGTCCGTAATGGCAGTGGAGCTTGGTGCGAGCCGCCTTCTTGCACCGTATTTCAGTTCATCGCAGATAGTCTGGACAATAATAATCGGTACTATCATGATAGCTATGGCTCTTGGCAATATCTACGGCGGTAAGAGTGCGGACAAAAACCCTGATCCCGATAAGCTGTATAAGCGTATTCTCGTTGCAGCAATCTGGATAGCTGCTATTCCTTTCCTCGGAAAATTCGCCGTTATCGGAGTATCTGCACTGCTTGTTGTAACCGTAAATACCAACTTCCTTATCTGGGCGGCTTTCATAACATGTATGGTAGTATTCGTCTATCCCCTATTCCTGCTTGGTACTGTTACACCTTCACTTGTGAAATACACCGTTGATAGTCTCGACGAAAGCGGAAAAACAGTCGGTACTCTCGGTGCTTTTAACACTATAGGCAGCATCATCGGAACATTCATCCCAACTTTTGTTTCTATCCCCACAGTCGGAACTTCTGTAACTTTTCTGATATTCGCAGGGGTTCTGCTTGCACTTGCTGTTATTTATTTCATTTCCGCACACAGAGGTGCTGTAAAAACAAGTTCGGCAGCTGCACTTTTCCTTGTATGCTGTCTTGTCGGCAACAAGCTGAACTTTGCCTTCTGGGAAAAAGATCTTGCATACGAGGGAGAATCCGTTTATAACTATCTTCAGGTCAAGGAAGACGATTATCATACAGCTCTCTCTACAAACGTGCTCTTTGGAGTACAGTCCGTATACATGAAATCAGGTGAACTGACCGGTATGTACTACGACTACGCCATGGCTGCACCTCTTATGTCAGGAGCCGAAAACTGCGATATGCTTATCCTTGGTATGGGTACAGGAACGTATGCTACTCAGTGCATGAGATACTTCGATAACGTTAAAGCTGAGGGCGTGGAAATTGACGACAGGATAACAGACCTCGCAAGAGAGTATTTTGCTCTACCCGAAAGTGTTAAAGTTACAACCTATGACGGACGTGCTTTCCTTAATGTATCATCAAAGCAGTATGACGTTATTATGGTAGACGCTTATCAGGATATAACTATCCCTTTTCAGATGTCCTCTAAAGAATTCTTTGAACTTGTAAAGGCACATCTAACCCCCAACGGAGTTATGGTCGTAAATATGAATATGCGTTCAAAGGAGTCTGATGGGATCAATTCCTACCTTTCGGACACTATAGCTTCCTGCTTTGACAACGTGTACACCGTAGATGTTCCGAATTCAACTAACAGAGAGCTTTTTGCTTCCTGTTCCGATGACATTATCTCCAATTTCACACAGGGAGCTGCTGAAACGAAGAACTCCGAACTCTATGAGCTTATGAGCAAAGTGAACGACTCACTCGTACCATATAAAGGCGGTGATCTCATCCTTACCGACGATAAAGCACCTGTTGAGCTTCTTGGCATGAGCGTTATAGATGATCTTATACAGGATGAACTCGTCTACTACAGAGAACGTTTCAAAGAGGAGGGCATCCAAGGAGTCATAGGTTGACACTGTCTGTAAATCTGACTGTGACCACTTTTTTCCTCAAAGCCCTGTGTTTTGTAGGGAATAGTATTGATTTTGATATAGATTCATGTTATAATAAAAATGTTGGTCTTAAACGAAATAAAATGAAACGGAGACGTATGTAATGATCTATAATAACATTCTCGAAGCTATGGGACACACCCCTATCATAAAGCTCAACCGCATGAATAAGCCCGGAAATGCGGATATTCTCGTTAAATTCGAGGGACTTAATGTAGGAGGCTCGATCAAAACAAGAACAGCTTACAATATGATAAAGCATGCCGAAAAAGAAGGCAAAATAAAGAAAGATACAATAATCGTAGAGCCTACAAGCGGAAATCAGGGTATCGGTCTTGCACTTGTTGGTGCAGTAAGAGGTTATAAGACAATAATCATTATGCCTGACTCGGTGAGTGAGGAAAGAAGAAAGCTCGTACAGCATTACGGTGCAGAGGTAATCCTCATCCATGATGACGGCGATATCGGAGAATGCATCCAGAAATGCCTTGATACTGCCCTTGAAATGGCCGCAAATGATGAAAGAGTGTTCGTTCCTCAGCAGTTCGAGAACGTAAACAATACCCGAGCTCATAAGTACTATACCGCACTTGAGATCCTCGAACAGACTGCCTGCAAAATAGACGGTTTCTGCTCAGGTATCGGTACAGGCGGAACTATTACAGGTATCGGAGAGACTCTCAGGTCACAGAACCCCGAAATGGAAATATGGGCTGTTGAACCTGAACACGCTGCGATACTCGCAGGCGGTACTATAGGTACTCACCTTCAAATGGGCATTGGTGACGGTATCATCCCCTCAATCTTAAACCGAGAGATATATGATCACATTCATATAGTCACTGATGAGGATGCGATCAGAACCGCCAAAGAACTTGCGGAGCTTGAAGGCATAATGTGCGGAATATCAAGCGGCACAAACGTTGCCGCAGCTCTTAAAATGGCCGAAAAGCTCGGCGAAGGCAAAACGGTTGTAACTATCCTGCCTGATACAGCTGAGAGATATTTCTCGACTCCTCTGTTCGACTGAAGACATTCATAACTGACGAAAGGAAGATTTGATATGAGTAGTGACACTAAAACAGAAAACAGCAGAGGCGGATTCGGTTCAAAGATCGGTTTCATACTTGCAGCCGCAGGTTCTGCTGTCGGACTCGGTAATATATGGCGATTCCCCTATCTTGCTGCCAGATACGGCGGAGGTATCTTCCTCCTTATCTACCTTATACTTGCCATTACGTTCGGATTTACAATGATGCTTACTGAGATAGCCCTCGGACGTAAAACAGGTAAAAGTGTTCTTGGCGCATACAAGGAAGCAGATAAACGATTTGCTCCCCTTGGATGGCTCGCCGCCGTAGTTCCGGCGATAATACTCCCATACTACTGCGTTATCGGCGGATGGGTACTTAAATATATGTGCATGTTCATTACAGGTGACGGCGGAGAAGCCGCAAATTCACAGTTTGCTGCTGATTCGGGTTCATCACTGACATTCTTCGAGCATTACATAAGCCTGCTCGGACAACCTACGCTTTTCTTTGTACTGTATGTCCTTATAGGTTCTGTTGCTGTTCTTCTCGGTGTTGAAAAGGGAATAGAAAAAGTCAGCAAGATCCTTATGCCTGTTCTCCTGGTACTTATCATCATCATAGCAGGTTATACACTCACTATGGACGGTGCTATGGACGGTCTTAAATACTATGTTCTTCCGGATTTCACTGATTTTACTGTTACCAAGCTACTTAAAACCATCGCTGCAGCAGTCGGACAACTATTCTACTCGATGTCCCTTGCTATGGGAATCATGGTAACTTACGGTTCTTATATGCGTAAATCAGATTCACTTGAAGGTTCTGTAAGACAGATAGAAGTATTCGATACAGCTGTTGCCTTCCTTGCAGGAATGGTCATTGTTCCTTCCGTGTTCGTTTTCTCAAAAGGAGATCCCACTGCACTTAATGCAGGTCCAGGACTCATGTTCATAACTCTTCCTAAGGTATTTGACAGTATGCCCGGCGGTCAGATCATAGGTGCTGCATTTTTCCTTCTTGTTTCTCTTGCTGCTCTTACTTCATCCATTTCACTTATGGAAACAGTTGTTGCAGCAGTTATGGAAAAAACAAAGATGAGCCGTTCGGTAAGCTACTTTGCAGTTATCGCTTTCACGATTATCGTTGGAATGCTTTCGGTTATGGGTTACAGCGTATGGTCAGATTTTGAACTCATGGGTATGCAGATACTTGATTTCTTCGACTTTATCTCCAATAACATCTTCATGCCGATACTCGCCTTCTTTACTTGTATTCTCTTCGGCTATGTTATAAAGACAAAATACGTTGAGGACGAAGTACAAGTTAATGGTGACAAGTTCCGTTCGGTTCACCTCTATCGCATAATGATAAAAGTATTCTGTCCGATATGCATGATAATCATACTGCTCACGCCATTCGTTACCGACATCTGATATAAAAAGAGCCTCTTAAGAAAGAGGCTCTTTTTTATGTTTTTTACTGAAGTTCATTTATTGCTTGCTCGATTCTTGAAACTGTTTCGTCCTTGCCGAATACTTCCATAAGCTCTGTAGCACCGCCCGGAGTGATTCCCTGACGCGCGATAGCAACTCGTACAGCCCACATTACTGCGCCTGCCTTAAGTTCCTTTTCAGCTGAATAATCCTTAAGAAGTGCAAATAACGTATCGTTGTTCCAGTCTGACACTTTCCTGAGCTTAGGCAGACAATCTTCAAGTATACCCTTGCAAAGTTCGGGAGTGGTCTTGTTCTTCTTGTTTGTATAGAGATCATCAGTCATTTCGAGGCGTGATGTAACAAACCTTACCTGATCCTTTATCTCACTGAATGATGAAATACGTGTATGGAGGAGCTCACCAAGCTTCCTTGTATTGATGTAGTCTTCGCATAACTCGTTAAGGATAGGAAGCGCCTTCTCATTATACTCGTCATCAGGAAGCTTCTTTATATACTCGGAATTGAACCACTTCAGCTTCTCGTAATCAAAAACAGCAGGAGATTTACTGAGTCCTTCTATCGAGAAGTTTGCCTTGAGCTCGTCCATTGTGAAGAACTCCTGATTTGTATCCTTTGGGCACCAGCCGAGAAGTGCGATGTAGTTCACGATAGCTTCGGGAAGATATCCGTCATTTACAAGATCCTGGAAGCTAACTGCGCCGTGGCGCTTTGAAAGCTTGGAAACATTTCCGTCCTCATCCTTACCCATGAGAAGCGGAAGATGTACATAATTCGGACGCTCCCAGCCGAACGCATCATAAAGCAGACAGTATTTCGGTGTGGATGTAAGATACTCATTTCCGCGTACTACATGAGTTACGCCCATAAGGTGATCGTCTACAACATGGCAGAAATTGTATGTCGGATATCCGTCAGCCTTAATCATGATCTGATCTCTAAGCTCAGAGTTATCCATAACTACTTCACCATATACAAGGTCTACATATGAAGTTGTTCCCTCATCAGGCATCCTCTGACGGATAACGTAAGGCTTTCCCTCAGAAAGATTCTTCTCTATCTCTTCTGCGGAAAGATCACGGCAGTGTCCGTCGTATCCGCCTATTCCCTTGTCATCCTTAAGGGATTCAAGTCTTTCCGGAGTACAGAAGCAGTAGTAAGCGTGACCGCTCTTTACAAGCTGCTCAGCGTATTCCTTATAAATAGGAAGTCTCTCGCTCTGTATATAAGGACCATTTTCCCCGCCTACTCCGGGACCTTCATCGTAATCGATACCTGTCATTTCAAGTGTCTTGATTATAACATCTGTCGCTCCTTCAACAAGGCGTTCCTGATCGGTGTCCTCTATTCTCAGGATGAATTTTCCTCCCTGAGACTTGGAAAGAAGGTAAGAATAAAGTGCAGTCCTCAGGTTTCCGATGTGCATATAGCCTGTCGGTGAGGGGGCAAAACGTGTTTTTATTGTATTTGACATGTTAGCATCCTTTCATAATGTGTTTTGGTACAACTTAGATTATATCACAAACCGCAGAGTATTTCAAGTCATAATCGTCCATAATCTAAAAATAAGTGTACAAAGTCAATATATTTATTTTATATTTTGCAGCTCTCCCCCTTTACCTTTTAGAAAAAATATGGTACAATATTATACAGAAAGAAAACGGAGGTAACAAAACATGATCTATGCAACCGGTGATACACACGGCGACTACAGCCGATTCAAAGATCCTCAGATAAAAAAACTCGGACGAGGCGACACACTGATAGTATGCGGTGATTTCGGTTTCTTCTGGGATGGTTCAAAAAAAGAAGAACAGGTACTAAAGAAACTGCGCAGCAAGGATTTTACCATAGCTTTCGTTGACGGATGCCACGAAAACTTCGATATTCTTGAAAAATTCCCCGAGTCCACATGGAACGGCGGAATGGCAAGAGTTATCGCTCCGAATATAGTCCACCTCATGAGAGGACAGATATACACAATCGAAAACAAGAAGATATTTACTTTCGGCGGCGGACACAGTCAGGATATCGATTTCCGCCGTAATCAGGACTGGTGGGAACGTGAACAGCCTACCCATGAAGAGATAAAGGAAGCTATGCTCAATCTCGAAAAGCACAACAACACTGTTGACTATATCATCACTCACGAGCCGCCTGCATCGCTTAAGGACTGCCTTGGAGTTGATGTTTTTCAGCGACTGGAAGTACACGCTTTCTTCGAGGATATTATCAAGACATGCAAGTACGAAAAATGGTTTTTCGGCAAGTGCCACATTGATAAACATATACCCATAAAGTTCTATGCACTCTTCAATAATGTAACTCCGCTAAAGTAAAAAGCAAGTATATTTCAGCCTTTTCCTGCATATTCTATATCAGGAAATGAGGTGAGATAATGAAAAAAGTAAAGTGGAGCGACCTGATAATTTTTATCGTTTCTGCCGAACTGGTCGGAGTTGTATCCGCACTTCTGTCAAGAGGCTACTCTGATTTTTTCGACAGTCTTACAAAGCCGCCGCTTTCTCCTCCTGCTGCGCTGTTCCCGATAGTATGGGCGGTGCTGTACGCGCTTATGGGTTGGTCGGCTTATCTTATATACAGTAACGAACACGATCCAAATCGTTCAAAAGCTCTGATAATCTATGCAGTACAGCTTGCGGTAAATTTTTCCTGGAGCATCATTTTTTTCAGGTTTCAGAATCTTGGCGCAGCAGCATTCACAGCAGTTCTGCTGAGTATCCTCGTAGCGCTTATGGTGATTGTATTCAGGAAGGTCAACCGTAAAGCTGCACTTCTGAACATTCCCTATCTGTTTTGGAGTCTGTTTGCATCGTATCTTGCGATAGCAAACTTTATTCTCAATCCGCAGAAATAAAAGGAAATTGTTTTCCCAGCATTTATTCATTGATTTAACCCAAATACTCTGGTATAATGTAATTGTCCCCGAAAGGACAATACTTATCAGGAGGTAAAGAATATGTGCTTCAATAATTTGTTAAAGCTCTTCAGCTGCTTCTTCGGAAACTGCTGCGGCGGATGCAGATAACAGAAAAATCTCCCCTTATCGGGGAGATTTTTTTATTCTCGAGTCACATAATCGTTAAGGTCTATATCACCGAAAACCGCCTGCATCGTGAAATTATAGAACATGAGGATATTGTCTTCAACTCCGTTTATTATGCGCTTATAGGCTTTGCGTACAGGTGCAAGTGACATGTCCTTATCGTCCTGGATGAATGCGTTTCTGTCGGGAGTCCAGTGGAATCCTTTTTCAGCGAGACCGTTTCTAAGCATTATCTCGCCTACCATTACTCCATACAAACATGCAAGATTCCATGCAACCTTCTGTTCCATTTTGTTCTGCGCATATTTTTCATGGCACTCGTTAAGTATCTTTTCGATAACGATGACATCCTCGGGTTCATATCCGAGCTTTACATTCATCTTTGCTGCAAGATCTATGGCTTCATTGCACATGTCTTCGATATTAAGCGGGACTTTCATGTTTTCTTCCATTAAACTCATTTATTTATTCTCCTTTTTATCAGTCTTTTTGTTCGGCTGCAACCATACAGCTGTGAATAGCCTTTACAGGACAGACCTTTACGCACTCGCCGCAGCTTATACATTTATTATAATCGATTACGGCATGAAAATCAATAACTTTTATTGCTTCCGACGCACATTTTTTCTCGCACATCTTACATCCTATGCATCCGTTGCTGCAGGATTGCTTTGTTATCTTGCCGTTGTCCTTTGAACTGCAAAGAACGTCAACGTGTCCCGAAAGAGGCTTTATTGATATAAGCTTATTTGGACAGACTTCTGCGCACTGTCCGCATGCACCGCATAATAAAGGTGTAACTTTAGCTACGCCATTAACAATTGATATTGCGTCGTGCTCGCATATGTCCACACAGTCACCAAGTCCTATACAGCCATATTTACATGTACCGCTTCCGTTATAGAAACGCTTTACAGCCTTACAGGACTGCACTCCATCGAAATCGAACTGCGGAGATGTCGCATCGCAGTTACCGTTGCAGTGAACTACTGCGGTCATTGGAACTACTTCAGCCGCAGCTACACCAAGTATCTCAGCTATCTTTCCTGCTGCATCAGCACCTCCCGGTCTGCACAGATTAGTTGCTGCGCCGCTGTTAACAACTGCATTAGCGTAGTCGGAACAGCCGGCAAAACCGCATGCACCACAGTTAGCCTGTGGAAGAGCCTCGCTTATCTTTGCAACTCTCTCATCGGTCTTTACGTAAAACACCTTTGCTGCAATAGTCAGAAGCACACCTGCCAGCAGTCCGCAGCCTGCAAGAATGATTATAGGTATCAGATAAGTCATAGACACGCCTCCTTAACTGAAAAGTCCAGAGAAGCCCATGAAGCTTACTGAAACTATCGATGCTGCTATGAGAGTTGCAGGAACGCCCTTGAATGTCTCGGGAATATCTGCATACTCCATTTTCTTTCTTACACCTGAGAATATAACCAGTGCAAGCATGAATCCGAGACCTGCTCCCAGTGCATTAACTATTGACTGGATAAAGCTGTAGTTATTGTCTATGTTGAGGACAGTAACGCCAAGTACCGCACAGTTCGTGGTTATAAGCGGAAGGTAAACGCCAAGTGAACTGTAGAGTGAAGGAATGCATTTTTTCAGCATTGTCTCTACCAGCTGAACGAAAAGAGCTATAACAAGGATGAATACAACTGTATCGAAGTATTCAAGTCCGTTTGGTACGAGTATACCGTGATGTATGGGATAAGTTACCATTGTGGCGCATATCATTACGAATGTTACTGCAATTCCCATTCCCGAAGCACTGTCCAGTTTTTTCGATACTCCAAGAAATGGACATATACCCATGAATTTAGCAAGTACGAAGTTATCGGTCAGCATTGCTGAAAGAAGTATTATAAGAAGTGATTTCATTTTTCAGCACTCCCCTTTCCGCTGCAGTTTTCTGCCATGGGACAGGATTCACAGCCTCCGCAGCTTATCTCCGCAGGCGGCTTTTTATTGGTCAGTTTATTGACTGCAGCTATTATCATGCCAAGGGTAAAGAATCCTCCCGCAGGCATAATGAATATCAGCATCGGATTGCTGTGTATAACAGGTATATCCATTCCCAGCCACTGTCCCGAACCGATTATCTCTCGTACAGAACCCATAATAAACAGCGCAAGAGTGAAACCTATACCCATTCCTATAGCATCACAGGCTGACGCGAATATCCCGTTTTTACTTGCGAACATTTCCGCACGTCCGAAGATTATACAGTTAACGGTAATGAGTGTGAGATATATTCCGAGACTTTCATACAGGCTCGGCACAAAGCCTTCAAGAAGGAATCCGATAAGTGTTACGAAACTTGCAATGATTACGATGAAGGAAGGTATTCTTACTTTATCGGGTATCACGTTTCTCAGCGCAGATATTACTATGTTTGAACCGAGAAGTACGAAAGTTGTTGCAAGTCCCATGCCTATACCGTTTGCTGCCTGAGTTGTGACAGCAAGTGTGGGACACATTCCGAGAAGCATCACCAATGTCGGATTCTCTTTGATTATGCCCTTGGTTATCTCCTGAATTGGAGTCTTTTTATTTTCCGCCATTTATGATCGCCTCCTTATTGTTATTGTACACTTCAAGCGCAGTACTTACAGCAGTCTGCATACCCTTTGATGAGAAAGTAGCGCCGCTGATCGCATCCACTTCGACGGGATAAGCAGACTCGCCGTAGAACTGCTCCCTGAAATCAGGGATATCTCTTACTTTGGAGCCAAGTCCGGGGGTTTCACCAAGTGATACGAATTCGATACCTGAAACCGCTCCGTTCTCGTCAATTCCTACGAGGATATTAATGCCCTCTTTTGAGTAGCCATCCGTACATACCTGTACAGCAGTCTTTCCATCAGGAGTAACCGCAATGGCTTTTATGCTGTCATTTCCGAAGTTGTCATCGATAAGACGGCTTTCTGTTTTACCAAACAAAGATTCCACACTGCTGTTGAAGCGCAGTGCTTTCTGCTCGGCGATATTCGTCTTTGTAAGCTCATGTGCAAAAGTAAGCAGTACAGCCGCTATAATACAAATGAGCGTAAGAACTATTGACGGGATGATATTATCCTTCATTCTTCTCCGCCTCCTTTGCACCAAGTACCTTTGTACGTGTAAGCTGTTCGATATAAGGCGTAAGAACATTCATAATAAGTATAGAGAATGATACGCCCTCAGGATATGAGCCGAACTGTCTTATTACAAAAGTGATTATACCGCATCCGATACCGAAAACTATCTTGCCTTTGCGTGAAATAGGAGTAGTCGCGTAATCGGTAGCCATGAAGAATGCACCGAGGAATACACCACCTGCAAGTATCTCGTAAAGAGCATAGTCAAAAGAATCGTAATAGAAAAGTGAAAGCAGGAACAGTACACCGATAAATGAAAGCGGAGCGGCAAGTGAGATTATTTTCCTTGCGGCAAGGTAAAGTCCGCCGAGAAGCAATGCAAGAGCGCATGTTTCTCCTAGACATCCGCCGCAGTTGCCAAGGAAAAGATCAAGTAAACGGTATTCATCGGCAGTTCCCGAAAGCCCAAGCGGTGTAGCACATGAAACAGCGTCCGCAGTTTTGTACCAGAACGGAGCTACCCAGTTGGTCATAGCTGACGGAAAAGAAACCATAAGAACTATGCGTGCTGTTATCGCAGGGTTAGCGAAGTTCTGTCCTATACCGCCGAATAACTGCTTTACGATGACTATAGCTACGAATGAACCGATAACTGCCATCCACAAAGGAAGTGTTACAGGAAGATTCATTGCTAATATGACACCCGTTACAACTGCCGAGAGATCTCCGATAGTGTTTTCTCTCTTCATCATCTTGCGGCAAAGGAACTCAAATACAACACAGCTGATGACACATACAGCTGTAAGCAGAAGTGTACGAAGTCCGAAATAATAGCATCCCGCTGCAAGTGCAGGTAAAAGAGCTATTATAACATTCAGCATTATAGTGGAGGTTTTTGTGTAGTTCTCGTCATGGGGTGACGGTGAAACGATAAGTCTGTTCATATATCAGCTGCCTCACTTTCTCGGGATAAGTGCCTTGGCAAGCTGATTCGTCTCTGCAAGCTTTCTGTTCGCAGGACAGACATATGTACAGCTTCCGCAATTCATGCACAACATTACTTTTAAAGCTTTCAATGAATCTATGTCCTTTATCTTATATGCTCTGTCTATTTCCGCAGGCATAAGTCCCAGAGGACAGACGTTCACGCATCTTCCGCATCTTATGCAGTTTGATGTCTTTCTTTCATCATAGGTCTTTATTGCAAGAACTGCATTTGACGTTTTGACTACAGGCATATCTAAATCAGGTATGGACATACCCATCATAGGACCTCCGCCGATGAGTTTCTTTACAGCATCTATATCAGTCTTGCAGAATTCAAGTATCTCCCTGAAACTCGTACCGATAATTGCTCTTACGTTCTTGGCTTCTCCAACTGCATTGCCGTCAACGGTAAGACGTTTCTCGGTAAGCGGCATACCCGTCTTTACATATCTATAAAGAAAAGCAAGGGTTGACACATTTATAACAATCACTCCCGTATCTGATGGGAGTTCACCTTCCTTGACTATCCTCCCTGTGGAGTTGTAGATTATTACCTTTTCAGCGCCCTGAGGGTAAGACGAAGGAAGTGTTACAATATCTATCGTGTCGTCATTAGCAGCCATTTCAGTAAAATTCTTGATCGCAAGAGGCTTGTTATTCTCTATTGCAAGCTTGGCTTTCTTTATTCCGAGAATGTCCTTTATGTATTTTACACCGTTTATTACGTCATCGGGAGATTCTATCATCTCACGGTAATCTGCTGTTATATACGGTTCGCACTCTGCTGCATTTATTATAATAGTATCCACAGGTGTTTTCGGATTCAGTTTTATATGAGTCGGAAAACCTGCGCCGCCGTGTCCGCATGCACCGCTTTCACGTACCGCCTTAAGGAAGCTTTCCTTGTCTGTTATCACGGGAGGTTTAACCTCGTCGGATATAGTCTGCTCTCCGTCACAATCTATCTCAACTGCCTTACAGACACTTCCTACAGCTGTCTGGTAATCCGTTACAGCGGTTACTTTTCCCGATACACCTGAATGTACAGGCACGCTGAAGGGAGCTTCCGCTTCGCCTATCTTCTGACCAACACATACCGTATCTCCGACCTTTACAAGAGGCTGACACGGTGCGCCCATATGCATCGACATGGGGATCTTTACATGCTTCGGAACAGGAAGATCAACGGTCGCACTGTTTTCCGTATTTTTACGGTGATTAAGCTTTAATCCGTTTAGTTTCTTCATTATTTCCTCCTAATTATGAGTCTTGATTCAATTGTATGATAAACCCATACTTTTATTATATAATATCTGCGACTTTTTTTCAAGTCCTTTTCACATAAAATTTCAAAATAGTGATATAAACTTTGTGAAATATATATCAAAATATTGTTTGCTCCGATTTCTGAATAATCGGTTGTTCTCCGTTTTTTCAGTGCCCTATCTGCTTGGAATTCGACTTTCTGAATCGTCTATAGTTATTATTTCGTTTATTTTTTTATTTGCTATTGACAAATTGTACTATTTGATGTAAAATAGATTTATATGTATACCAATTTTATTGTAGCATAACAATTTTAATGTAAAGGCGGTAAATAAATGGGATTATTCAAAAGTGTGTTCGGCGCTAATGCCTACAGCAACAGGGAACTGAAGCGTATCGAACCTATTAAAAATAAAGTTCTTGCTCTCGACGAAGAGTATCAGCAGCTCTCAGATGCCGATCTTAAGGCTAAAACTCAGGAATTCAAGGACAGACTCGAAGCAGGTGAAACTCTCGATGATATACTCCCCGAGGCTCTTGCTACTGTAAGAGAAGCTGCTTGGCGTGTACTCGAAAAGAAGCCTTACCCCGTTCAGATCATCGGTGCTATCGTTCTTCATCAGGGACGTATCGCTGAGATGAGGACCGGTGAAGGTAAAACTCTCGTTGCCTGTGTTGCTTCATACCTCAATGCACTCTCAGGCAAGGGCGTTCACGTTGTTACAGTTAACGACTACCTTGCTAAGACTCAGGCTGAGGAAATGGGAAAGGTTCTCAGATACCTTGGTCTTACTGTCGGATGTATCCTCCACGGTCTCACAAACGATCAGAGACGTGAGGCTTATGCATGTGATGTAACTTACGGTACAAACAACGAGCTCGGATTCGATTACCTCCGTGACAACATGGTAACTCATAAGGAACAGCGAGTTCAGCGTGAACCTAACTTTGCTATCGTCGATGAGGTCGACTCTATCCTTATCGATGAGGCTCGTACTCCTCTTATCATTTCAGGAAGAGGCGACAAGTCCACTGAGCTTTATTCTATCGCTGACAGATTTGCTAAAATGCTCACTCCTATCACTGTAGTTGAAATGGACGACAAGGCTGACCAGGATGAGATAAGCGAAACTGCCGACTATATCATCGATGAAAAGGCTAAGACAGCTACTATCACTCAGCGCGGTGTAAAGAAGGCTGAACAGGCTTTCCAGATAGATAACCTTATGGCTCCCGAGAACATGACTCTTCTCCACCACATCAATCAGGCTATCAAGGCTAACGGTATCATGAAGAAAGACATCGATTATGTTGTCAAGGACGGCGAGATCGTTATCGTTGATGAGTTCACAGGACGTATGATGATGGGACGTCGTTTCAATGACGGTCTGCATCAGGCTATCGAGGCTAAGGAAGGCGTTAAGATCAAGAGCGAATCAAAAACTCTTGCTACTATTACTTTCCAGAACTTCTTCCGTCTTTACAATAAACTCTCAGGTATGACAGGTACTGCTATGACTGAGGAAGACGAGTTCAAGGAGATCTACAAACTCGACGTTATCGCTATACCTACCAACAAGCCTGTAATCCGTATCGATCACAACGATCAGGTATACAGCTCTGAAAAGGGTAAGTATTCAGCAATAATAGACAAGATCATCGAATGCCACGAGAAAGGTCAGCCTATCCTCGTTGGTACCGTATCTATCGAAAAATCAGAGCTCCTTTCTGCTATGCTCAAGAGAAAGGGCATTAAGCACGAAGTCCTCAACGCTAAGCACCATGCTAAGGAAGCTGAGATCGTTGCTCAGGCTGGTAAATACGGTGCTGTTACTATCGCTACAAACATGGCAGGACGTGGTACCGATATCATGCTCGGCGGTAACGCTGAATTCCTCGCACGTGCTGAAATGCGTAAGCGTGAGATTCCCGAAGAGATCATTTCTGAGGCTATCGGTTATGCAGATACCGATAATCAGGAAGTTCTTGATGCAAGAAAGCTCTACAGAGAGCTTTATGATAAGTTCAATGCAGAAGTTAAGGAAAAGGCTATTAAGGTCCGTGAGGCAGGCGGTCTTTATATCCTCGGTACAGAGCGTCACGAATCAAGACGTATCGACAATCAGCTCCGCGGACGTTCAGGACGTCAGGGTGACGAGGGTGAAAGCTGCTTCTTCCTCTCCGTTGAAGATGACCTTATGCGTATCTTCGCAGGTGACCGTCTCGAGTCAATGATGAAGACTCTCAACGTTGACGAAGGTATGCCTATCGAAAGCAAGGTCCTCACAAAGATCATCGAGTCTTCACAGAAGAAGGTCGAGGGACGTAACTTCAGCATCAGAAAGAACGTCCTCAGCTACGATGATGTTATGAATACTCAGCGTGAGATAATCTACAAGCAGCGTTCACAGGTTCTCGACGGAGAAGACCTCCACGAGAGCATCCTGAAGATGATGGAAGACCTTATCTCCACTACAGTCGATACTTACCTTGTTGACGAGGATAACAGAGACGACTGGAATATCGTCGGACTTAAGGAATACTTCAACGGCTGGCTCATCGGTCCAGATGATCTCTCATTTGAGGACGATGAACTTCCAAGCGTTACAAGAGAAGATATCAAGAACGCACTCAATGAGAAATGCGGCGAGATATACCAGGCTAAGGAAGCAGAATACGGAAGTGATGTCATCCGTGAGCTCGAGCGTGTTGTTCTCCTCAGAACTGTTGATACAAAGTGGATGGCTCATATCGATGATATGGAAGAGCTCAAGAAGGGTATCGGACTTCGTTCCTACGGTCAGAGAAACCCTGTTATCGAATACAGATACGAAGGTTTCGAGATGTTCGATGCTATGGTTGACTCTATCCGTGAAGACACTGTACGTGCTCTCCTTACTATCAGATTACAGAAGAATGAAGCTCCCGAGAGAGAACAGGTCGCTAAACCCGATGCTCCTAATGCAGGTGCAGGTGACGGCAGCTTCAGTGATGAGCCTGTTCGCTCAAAAAAGATCGGTGATAACGATCCATGCCCATGCGGAAGCGGTAAAAAGTATAAAAAGTGCTGTAAAGGAAAGGATAAGGCTAACAGCTAAGCCTGTCTGTGCATAAAAACAGGGCGGCTGCGGTCGCCCTTTATTTTGAGGTGACAATATGAAAAAATTTGCTTTAACATTACTTTGCCTTGGTCTTCTTACAGGCTGCGGACGTGTTGAACCCGATATCCACTCATCCGAAGCTCCTGTGATCAATGATACTACAGAATCAGCATCTACCGACGAAGCAGAGGATCCTGCACGTACCACTTCAGCAGATAAAGACAAGAAAGAAAAGTCAACCAATACAACAAAGGCTAAGACTTCCTTTACAACCCGCAGTCCCGAGGAGCTTGCAAAACTAACCTCAGCTGCTGCAAAGGGTAAAACTAATAACAACACAAAAACCGGCAGTGTATCCTCAGGCGGACGCATCATCACCAATCAGGGCGGAACCAATAAACAGCCTGCTACTGCCGCTCCGACACAGCCGCCAACTCCTGCACCTACTCAGGCTCCCACAGAGAGAGTTATAACCGACAAGTTCGTTGTAGGCACTGACGGTGTTGCATTCTATGTTAACGGAGAGAAAAAACAGCTCCTTAACGTTGATACTGCTGCTATCCTCAATACTACTCAGCCTCCTCAGACTTATATAATCGAGGAAGACTTTGATTTCGACCTTAATAAGGACGTTTTCGTACCTACTCAGATCGGTACATCTAATGTTCCGGGAAAATACTTCAGGTATGATCCTAATACAGATTCCTATGTTGAGTGGGATCAGCTGAACGCCCTCAACAATCTTGTCCAGACAAACGCTAATGACGGTGTACTTACAGTACACGATAAAACCAATGCTGTTGAGTACGAGGACAAATACTACAGCTGGGAAGGCGATTCTCTCGTTCTTAAGGGAAGAGACAAACAGTATACAGGCGTTGACGGTCAGGTATACAAGGATTTCTATACCATTGAAAACGGTGCAGAAAAACTGTACATGAAGCAGCATATACTTCTCGGAGATGATAACTCTTACCTTGGAGCTGAGGACATCACTCCACAGGAAAATGCTCCGCAGGATAACACTACACAGGAATAATCTTGATTCAGGGCGGATATACTGATCCGCCCTGTGATTTACGGAAAGATCGGAGGAGATCAGGTGTCGGGCTATAACGCTTTTGCAAGATATTACGACGAACTGACTGCTAATATCGACTACAGAAAACGTGCCTTGTATTTCAACGAGATAATAAACCGATACAAGACTACGGAAGGAATGATACTGCTGGATCTCGCCTGCGGTACGGGAAGTATATCCGAGGAAATGGCGCGACTCGGCTATGACGTTATCGGTGTCGATAACTCGGATGAAATGCTTGGTATCGCTATAGAGAAAAAATTTGACAGCGGTCTGAATATACAGTACCTATGTCAAGATATGCGTAATATCGATATGTTCGGTACTATAGATGTTACCGTCTGTGCTCTTGACAGCATCAATCACCTTCAGTCACTTGACGATGTCAGAAAGGTCTTTGAGAAGGTCGCTCTCTTTGCCGAACCGCAGGGACTCTTCATTTTTGACATCAATACCGTTTACAAGCACAGATGCGTCCTTGCAAATAATACCTTCACTTACGAGACCGATAACGTTTACTGTGTCTGGGAGAACTCTCTTGATACTTCAACGGATTCAGTAAAGATGCATCTTGAATTCTTTGAACGTCTTGAAAATGGTCTTTACGAGAGGAGCTCCGATGATTTCTCAGAAGCTGCATACAGTGAAGCGGACATCGAAGCTATCCTCGACGAAGTTGGAATGGATATTATCGAAAAATTCGGCGACGATTCCTTCGACTCCCCCGTTGATAATACTCAGAGGATAGTCTACGCCGCAAGAAGCAGAAAAAAAGTTTAAGGAGTTATTTATGGGTTATTTATACAGAGCAATTTCAGAGGACGGTTCTGCTTTTGCAGCTGTTCTCGATGCTAAGGACATTGTTTCGGAGATTGAGAAGATACACGGCACTTCCGCTGTTGTTACTGCTGCTCTCGGCAGACTCTCAATCGCCGCTTCACTTATGGGATATATGCTCAAAGGCGATGAGGACAGCATTACTCTTCGTATAGATGCAGACGGTCCCACCGGTCAGCTTGTAGCTGTTGCTGACAGCCGCGGAAACGTTAAAAGCTGCGTCAATAATCCTGTAGTGGAGATCCCGCTCAACTCAAAGGGCAAGCTTGATGTTGCAGGCGCAGTCGGAAGGGACGGTACTCTTTCGGTTGTAAAGGACATGGGACTCCGTGAACCATATGTAGGTGTTATACCGCTTGTATCAGGTGAAATAGCCGAGGATATCGCAAGCTACTACGCTACAAGTGAGCAGATACCTACCGTATGCGCTCTTGGTGTACTGGTCGATACCGACCTTTCTGTTAAATCAGCAGGCGGTTTCCTTGTACAACTTCTGCCTTTTGCCGATGAAAAATGCATTGACCAGATTGAACAGAACGTACAGAATATGCGTCCCGTGTCTGCACTTCTCGATGAGGGTGTAACTCCTGAGGAGATCGCTGATATGCTGCTTAAAGGTCTTTCACCTAACGAGCTTGACACTGCAAGACCTGCGTATAAGTGCGACTGCAGCCGTTCACGTACAGAAAAAGTACTTATCAGTATCGGAAAGACCGAGCTCAACAGTATTGCTGACGAGAATAAGGACACTACTGTGTCATGCCATTTCTGCGGCAAAGACTACGTATTTACTCCCGATGAGATCAGACGACTCGCTGAAGGAGCAGCTTCCGAAGAATGAAAAAATATACTTTACTTATGACTTTTCTCCCTGTATTACTTTGTTCTTGTTCATCAAAAAACGTAAATACAGAAGAACATGTCGATGCAAGAAATTTCAAGGTCTATAATTCCACAACACCATCACCTGATGCTATCACTCCCCTTCTGACCGAAACTACCACTGCACCGCCTCCCAAAAGACTCTCCTACGCATTTACAGGAAATGAACTTGAACTTCTCCTTGATGAACAGGTAGTCAAAACTATAGAACTCCAGTTCCCTGCTGAGGATCCGCCTACCGAAAACGACGTTGTTATCAGCGATTTCGACCTTGACGGCTACTACGATGTATTCGTGTACTATTACGGTCATCCCGATAATCTTGGAGATTATTATACCTTTGATCCTTCATCCGAGACATTCAAGGAGTCTGAGTCCCTTAACGAAGTTGGCAGATTTATGGTAGTCAATGCCGACAATACCCTGAGTGCTACATACCCTGTTGGAAATATCGAGCGTACTGTTCTCTATAAATGGGAGGATAAAAAGCTGAAGGCTTTTGAAAAAAGAGAAGTCTATCCCGATATTTTCGATAATACCAAGACACATACCGATGTTTACAAATATAATAAATTTGATCAGCCATATCTCGATGAAACAATTATCGAGTGATACAGGAGGTAACTGATGTACGAGAATAAAATAGAGGACGTTCCCGCAAAAGCTGTTCTCGCCTGTGTCGATACAGGTGAATTTGATGCAGAAGCTTCTATGGATGAACTTGCTGAACTTGCTTCATCTGCAAATGCTGATGTTGTAGGTACTATAATCCAGAAGCGTCCCACCTACGATCCTGCTACCTGCATGGGTTCCGGAAGACTTGAAGAACTGAAGGAACAGCTTGATGCTCTCGAAGCAGATCTTGTGATATTCGATCACGAACTTACTGGTGTACAGGTCCGTAATATCGAGAACATCCTCGATATCCGCGTAATAGACAGAACCACTCTGATACTCGATATATTCGCTCAGAGAGCCAAAACTAAGGAAGGTAAGATACAGGTCGAGCTCGCACAACAGAAGTACAGACTGCCTCGTCTTACAGGTATGGTGCTTCCCTGTCAAGGCTCGGAGGCGGTATAGGTACACGAGGTCCCGGAGAAACAAAGCTCGAAACAGATAAGCGCCATATCCGCAAACGTATTTCCTACCTTGAAGCAGAACTTGAAGAAATGAAAAAACACCGTGTTTTTTCCCGTTCAAGAAGAAAAAAAGACGGCGTTTTATGCGCGGCTATAGTCGGCTATACAAATGTTGGAAAGTCCACTTTACTCAATGCTCTGACTGATGCTGGAGTTATCGCCGAAAATATGCTCTTTGCTACGCTTGATATTACTTCACGTTCTATAGAATTACCCGACGGTAGAAACGTGATGCTCATCGATACGGTCGGACTGATAAGAAGACTCCCCCACCACCTTGTAGAAGCATTCAAGTCAACTCTTGAAGAAGCCGCTTCCGCTGACCTCATCCTTAACATACAGGATCTATCATCTCCTGACAGAGAACAGCATGCAGAAGTTACTTCTCAGCTTCTTTCTGAGCTCGGATGTGACGGTATACCGCAGATAATCGTTTATAATAAAGCGGATGCTGTTCCGGATACTGATACAATTTTCGAGGATGATAACCACGTAATCATTAGTGCAAAACATCATAGCGGTTTTGATAAACTCATGGACTGCATTATAAAAAATCTCCCGGAAACAGCAAGAAGAATGAATCTTCTCATCCCCTATGACAAGTCCTCTCTCATCAGCAGAATAAGAGCTGAAGGTAAAGTTTTTACCGAGGAATACACCGAAAACGGTACTCTTATCGATGCCCTTGTAGATATAAAGCTTATCAAGGAAGCGGAACAGTTTCTTCATCAGTAAGCATCATCCGTATTTAGTTATAATTTTATTTTTTATTTTAGCTCTTGATTTATATTGATTATTATGTTATAATATTAAAGTCGGTTTAAGACTTTTTTATGCAGTGGTATCGAAGTGGTCATAACGGACATGACTCGAAACATAGTCGTTTCTGAACTTGCCGCACTTTGATTTATCCCTGTTCTGCGTGGTTTCAGCGGTGTTCGCAGTTGTGTTTGCAATTGGCTTTCTCGCAGTTTTCTCGCAGTTTTATAGTTAAATTAAATACGCAGTGGTATCGAAGTGGTCATAACGGACATGACTCGAAATCATGATGCCCCTTGAGGGACGTGGGTTCGAATCCCACCCACTGCGCCAAGCCAAATGCGGAGTATTCCGCGTAGTTCCGCCTTTTCGAGAGGCGGAACTTTTTTGTTATAACGCAGTTGCTTGCATAATGACCGACTTGTTTTTTGCGAGGAAACTGCAAGCGCCTTTCAGTTTATATTATACAGCTGTTGATTCGTTTGAGAGTGCTTTAGCTATCGCCTCCGCACTCAGCTTCTTGCTTTCGCTGTCCACATGGCTGTACACATTGCTCGTTGTACCTATGTCGCTGTGACCGAGCCATTCCTGTATCAGCTTCATCTGCACTCCGTTTGCAAGGAGCAGACTGGCACAGCTGTGGCGGAGGTCATGGAAGCGTATCTTCCGCAGACCGTTCTTGCGGAGCACTATCGGGAAGTGGTCCGACACATAATTCGGACGTATCAGCTCTCCCACAGCGTCCACGCAGATGTAGTCCTCGTACTTCTTGCAGTATCCTCTGCCGAATGCTTTCTTCATCTCAGCCTGATGCTCACGCTCTGCGATGAGCGCCTGCTCGACTACGGGTATCAGCGGAAGCGTTCTGTACGACGATTTCGTTTTCATAACATCGTAGCCTGCAACTCCGTCCTCGTCCTGCAAGACTTTGTGCTTTATGCTTATGGTCTTGCCTACGAAGTCCACCGCCGACCATTTAAGTCCGATGACCTCGCTGCGGCGAAGTCCGTAATAGGCAGCTATAATGATTACGATGTGCAGCGGATCGTCCTTTGTGCAGTCGATGAGCCGCTTTATCTCCTCAGCGTTATAGTAGTTTCCGATGAACTGCACCGACTTCGGGCGGTCAGCCTGATCAACGGGATTTGTCGGAATGATACGACGCTTCATCGCAGACTTGAATGCAAGGTGCAGGAGCGAATGGTGTCGCTGACAGCTTGTGCCTTTCAGACCTTTGGCTCTGAGGTAAGCGTAGTACTCGTTTATCTCGTCGCCTGTGATCTCCTTGACCTTTATCTTCATCTTCTTGAAAAATGGTATCATGTGTACGTCCATGTACCGCTTGTAGCTTGTGTATGTGGACTTCGTGATGTTGCCCTTGTAGGACTCCAGCCACTCCGCAAGATAGTCCTCAACTCGCATATCAGCTATGCGGTTGCGTTCCTTGTCGGCTCTCGACATACCTTCGTGCAGGTACTGGTCACCAAGATTGTACTGCTCCAGCACCTCGTTGAGACGGTGGTTGGCTTCGGTCTTGGTGCCTTTCTTTGCGTCCAGTCCGAGGGAGCGCCACTTTTCGTGACGCTTACCGTCGGCATCATATAAGTTTATAACGGCATACCATTTGCCACTTTTCTCAGCTAAATGTCCTGTGGTTATTTTCATTGGCATCCTCCTTTCAATTCCCAAATCGTTCCTTATCGTGACTTTCGTCACGACAACAATACCACACTTCTCTCGAAAAATCCATACCTTTCACCTCATTTCGGCAGAAGCACTAAATAGTTTCTCTCGTTTCGGCAGAAGTCAACAAGAGCCGGCTTCGGAATAATTATCTTCTTGCCCAGCCTTATCGCTCCGAGGCTTCCATTTTTCACGAGCTCGTAAGCCTGATTCTTTCCAATGCGGAGCAGCTTTGCTGCCTCTGGGACAGTCAGCACGTCCGGTTCGTTTCTGAACATTTCTGTATATCTCATTCGTTCCTCCTGTTATTCTTTCGCTTGTGTTTCTCGTATGATCTGCATTGTTCATTTTAACTTTCTCCTTTTGAATTATTAAGAGAGCGGTGGTTAGCCGCTCCCTTGATACGAAAATGGGTACGGTGATTTGCCGTACCCTTGTTGCAAAGGGTGTAACGTTTCATGACATCCTTTGGGATAATGAGCTGGAGTCACGTTTCGTTACTCCATAGTCTGACCGAACGAAATGTTCTGTCAGCTCATACCTTCCGTTATGGATGGTATGCAGGTGCTGCCGTTTTGGCAACGCCTATCGGTGCTGAACGATTTGTTCACCACCCGCCCTAAATCAGGGCGACTGCAGAACGGTGAACGTTTCGTTCAGCGTCATCTCAAAGGAGTGACCGTTTCGGTCACTCCTTTGCTGAACCTGCGTTTTGCCGACTCAGGTACATGAGGTGGCGATTCACCACCTCATAGTCATGACGGGATATTTCATCCCGCCATACCGTATTCCCATTATGGGAACTCGCTCCTGAGGTAGTACTGAGTGCGGTCCTGTTTTGGGACTTCATCTCTCAGGACCGCTTCGGTAGTCGAGCTACAAATAATAACTCACGGACGTTTCCCCCTGAGTTAGTTGAGTCCCTGATTCAGGGAGTCATAGCTTATCCCATGTGTATTCCGTGAGCTTCCTTTCGCTCTCGTTCCTCGGCGAGAGCCTTGCGGTCAACGTGCTCACGTGCGTATTCGGTATCGTCAGTAGGCTCGGGCTCGTCCTCAATTATCGAAGCCAGAGCAGCAATGCCACCGACGATATCAGGTGCAGCACTTCTATCAGCACCACCAGTCGGAGCAGTCTGAAGCCGTGACTTCTGCTCTGCTCTTCGGAGCATTTCAGCTGCGATAAGGTCTGCTCGTTCAGCCTCCCAGCCTGTGAGACGAGGTCCTCCGCCGCCTGATCCAGATTCGACACCTCTGCCGTCACGTTCTGTGACGTCTGCTCTTGTATCTCCTTTCCCTGTTCCAGTAGCTGATCGTATATCGTCTGCTGATTTCGCAGGTATCGTTCCATCTGTGCATATGTCATTGTCTCGTCTGTCTGAGCCTTGACATCGAACATCGCATCTGTCAGAAGTTTCAGCTGCGAGATCAGCGCCAGCCAGTTGTGTTCCTGGACGCAGACCATAGTTGGTATGTCCTGGGCCTCCTCCATATTCTGCTTGGAGGCTTCTTTCGCTTCTTCGTATTTCGAATTCATATTCCATATTCTCCTTCCTGTATTTCGCTTCGTGTAATTTGTTGTCGCGGCATCTTCTGCCGTTTGGACAAATATATGTGATGTACTTTCGGCTGTCCTCCCACCGAACATCATAACCCATTTGCTTCATGTAGAAGCGGAATTGTTTCTTTGTTTTTGCTCTCTTCATGACCACGTCAATGGTATTGGAGAGAGCCATTTTCCAACTCTCACCTCGCATTGCAACTCGATACTCGCCGTTAGTTATACCGTTGCTCTGCTTGTGAATCTCAGGTTTGCTGAGAGTTGTCACTCCGTACTTCTGACAAATTTCATCGCTGAGCTGTCGCAGGTCTTGCAGTGTAAATTTGTTGGAGTGATACTTCAGACCTGTGTCAGCGTTGACTGCGTTGAGTACGAAGTGCGAATGTATATGGTCGGCATCGGTGTGAGTTGCCACTACAACTTCGTGTCCCGGGAATGCTTTCTCCGCAAACTCAACGGCGATCTTGTGAGCAAGCTCTGGAGCGATATTATAGCCGCTCGGGTGAGACTGAACGAAGTGATAGTAGCGTATGCCGTCAGTCTTGCCGTACATCTCACGAGTATTTTTGAACTCCTGATATGCAGTCGGCAGCGAACAGTTGATAGCCGTCACATATTTTTTGCCATCGGTCTTGTCATCGCGACAAATGTAGTCGAGACTTTTCTTGCCGCCGCCACCGCCTTTCGTGCTTATCGCTGTGACCGTTGCCACTACTTCACCTCCCTCAGTAGCTGACCTATCAGCTCCGTGACCTTCCTGTGTTCGTCAAGGAGTGGCTGGAAGTTGACTGCGGTCAGCCTGTCCATGTTGGCAAGTGTAGCGATCTGATTGAGGTTTCGTCCGATAGCTTTCTGCTGCCGGACTATTTCATCGATGCCGTTTGCGACAACGATTTTCTTGCCAAGAGCACACCGCATAACGAAGTCGTTCAGCCGTAGTCCGTGACGTTCGGCGAGTTCATGGATACGTCTGCTTTCCTCATCAGTACAGCGTATCGCTATGGTTGTATTTTTCTTTCTCATGTTTCTACCTCCTGACTTTTGTTTGTGTATGCCTGTAATTTAAAGGGGGTTCGGGGTTCGCCCCGACAAGCAAGGCGGCAGGCGGAATGCCAGCTGCTATGCTTGCCTTCCCAGAAGGGAAGATTTTTCTCGTGTACCGCCACTTTTTCTCTGCCGATAGTATCTATGTGGTATTGCCACACTCGCTCCACGTTGCGCGACAATCGCTTTCTCCGCCGCCGGTGGGATAACTACCCGATTTGGACTGCTGCGGCAAAAATGGGCGTTTTATGCTGATTCAGATTCAGAGGCAGAACACCCCTGAGTTTCACTGTCAGGGACAGCAATTGTTTTAACATCACTGGCAGAAGGAGTAACGGTTTGCGAAGATATATCAGCGTTTGCAGAGCTTTCAGGGACGGCAGGGGCACCACTTTCATGGAACAGTAATTTACTGCCACTGCTGTCCCTATCAGCTTCGTAACGGACACAGATACTGCGAGTGCCGTTACTTTTAGTTTTGTCATAGCTGATACCGAGCGAGTGAACTTCTTCATCGTGCTGCAATAGTTCTCGGTACATCCAGTTGTTTTTGAATTCCTCTGACGGAAACTTTTTGCATAACAGTTCACACAACTCAGACGCACTTCCGCGGAACTCTTTTCGCTCCAGCATAAAATCATGTATCACAGACGGGAAGTTATCAGGCTTGTCCTCGGGCGGCTTGTCAAGCAGCTTCCACTTTGCTCCGTCCCTGATAACATTTATGTCGAGCGACGGTGCTCCGCGACCACTGATGTTCAGTACTGCATTCTTGCTGTCTGACTTGTGCGTGAGAACCAGCAGACCGTCTGCTGCACCCGGGATACCATTCGTGCCAAGTATCATGTTGTTCGGATTGGAGTCCTGCTGCTTTCTGTTGTGGTGAACAAGAATTATTGCGATGCCTAACTCGTCAGCAATTGATTTAAGAGTTGACACGTCCTTGTAATCACTTCCGTACTTCATATCAACTGTATCGCGCACCTTTTGCAGAGTGTCGATGACTATCAGCTTCAGGTCTGAGAATGTTTCCTTGCACTTGCGAAGGTCATCTTCGAGACCGTTACCGAGAGTGTTGACGAGCAAAACGTATTGCAGATTATCCGTCGGCTCATCTGTCAGCTCATACATTCGCGTCTGCAAATTGTCAGACGTATCTTCAAGTGCCATGTACACAACGTGACCTTTTTCAGTCTTGCGTCCGAGAAACTTTTCACCCTTTGCAACTGAAAGACACATATCCATCATCATCCATGACTTACCGATCTTCGGATCGCCTGACAGTACATGGAGACCGGGATAGATCATTTCATCAACGATGAAGCGTCTCTTTTTCATCGGAGTGTTCATTATCTCGACGCTGCTTTTGAACTCGATTTCGATTCTTTTTGTCAATAAAAATCATCCTTTCTTCATAAAAATGTGGGAGCAGTATCCTTTATGCAAATTGACCTGTTTTTGCATAAGTTTTTAACTGCTCTGAAACGTTTTCCGAAACACAAATTCTTTTTTATGAGAACCGACCTGTTCTCACAGCAAACTGATATTGACCGCAAAGCGCATAGAATAGAGCTTTACAGACATTTCAACTCAAAGCTGTTATTATTACAGTTTTGAATGTTTTTCAGTCAAAAATGAGCGTTTCGGAATAAAAATGTGGGAGCAGTATCCTTTTTGCATTTTGACAGATTTTGTGATATAATTTTGGCAGGTGGTGAGACCATGAAGTACAGGATATATGATCTGTCCGTCAGAGCCATGCTGAACTACTCCAAGCCTGACGGACTGTTTTACAAAACAGTTATTGATAAAAACGCACTGCGGAGCTGTCTGAAACACTCAGCTCACGAGCAGGACGATAACGCACTTTTCTATCAGATAATGTGCGTGCTTCACGGTGACGATTTCAAATATGACGGCGCTGACCTTGTGACGGATCTGTCCGATGTTATCTTCTACGCAGACTTCTCACGGGTGTTTGACCGTGACGCATCGCACCCTTACTATGCACAGCTGCAAGAGAAAGCTGCCGCTCTGTTTACGAACAGAGGTGTGGAGATAGATTTCGGCAACGGTATGCACAAGTACGTTGCGTTTGAGCGCTCTGCAAGCATGAGCAGAAATGCTGTGCTGTCCTTTATCCGTGAGGACATTTTCTGGAAGGTCACGGAGCGCATTCGTCTCGGAATGAATATCACTAAGTGTCAGCTAAGCAAGCTGTACGCATACAACGGACTTATGCTCTCTGGCGGTATCCGTGTTGACGGAATAAATATCGACAAGCCTCACAGAGTTATCGTTTTGGAGAATCAAAAACACACCGTTCACGACACAGATGTTATCACTGTTGAAGACGACGGCAGCAACAATGCCGTTCGCAAGTATCACCGTGTTGAGCGCAGGGAGAGTGTTGATATTCTCGGTTATGACGGCGAAGGAGTTATCTCCAGGGAGTTCGCCAAGGTCATCAATAAAAAGTTAGGCGGCGAGCACACATCGTTTCAGATACGAATGCCATACATCAAAGGAATGCTGCACCAGATAGACATTCACGACTTCTTCAAGAGCGCAGGAGTTGCAACGCTCACCGACATCTGGGGAGTTGAGCATAAGGTTTCAGACGTTGACATAATTCTCACCAAGAGTATGTTCAAGGGCTACAGTTGGCTCTGCGACAACAATATGAGCTGGGAGGACTACTGGGACGCATTCCGCAGATACAAACACGCTCTGTACATATCTGGTGTAAGCAAAGACAATCCGCAGAAGTTCACAGAGCTGAACTATCAGTTCCTCAATACACTTTCAATGACAGCAGACGAGTTCCGACCTCTTGACCTGCCGCTATCATTCCCTGCGGACGATAACCGTCACTGGCTCACCAAGGAAACTGAACGTGAATATTACAGGCTTTGCACCGACAAGGAGTACCGCCTGAGCTTTTTCACAGGCAGGAAGTATAGCCGAGGAAGCAAGGACTATTATCTTAAAAAGATACTGGAGAAAAATCCGAAGTTCATTGCAGAGCCTGTTTATGCTGACAGATTGAAGTCACGGGCACAGGCGGTGCTGAAGCAATATGCGCTCGGTAGACTCATAGTTGCAGGCGACAACCGCTATCTCTCCGCGGACCTTCTCGGTTTCCTTAAAGATTTTATACCAAAAAAGGCAAAGCGAAACACAAGTCAGCGCAACTTCTACAACGGTGCGGTGCAGAGTGATTTTGAGAAGAATGCTTTCTATGCTCCGTCAATAGCGTATACTCACAGCAATGAATGTACGCTTCTGCGTAATCCACACATTTCCCGAAACGAAGAGGTTCAGCTGCAAGTCTATCCCGACGTTGAGAATATGAGGAAGTATTATCTCAGTCATCTCACCGATGTTGTTATGGTGAACTGGGACTCGCTGACTGCGGAGCGTCTCGGCGGTGCAGACTTCGACGGCGATATGATAAAAACTATCTCGGATCCTATCGTAAATCGCTGTGTCAAGCGCAATTCAAAAGCGGATACTCCGCTGTTGAAAATACCAAGTGCTGAACCTGTTATCCGTGATGCAACCGACTGGCAGGCACGCTTCGAGACGGTCAAGAGTACATTTTCTTCCCGAGTTGGACAGATATCCAACGCTGCTCTTAACAGAAGTATCATCGCATACAATGAGAACTCCGACGACGAGCTTCGAGACAAATGCCGTGAGGAAACTGAGACACTTGCTATCCTCACAGGTCTGGAAATTGATTCGGCAAAGAGCGGTGTGAAGCCTGATCTGACGGAATATCTCGGCACTAATACTGTCGCCAAAAGCAAGTTCCTGAAATACAAGAGCCTGCTTGAAAAGAGCGAGGGTCGCCGTGCGTGGTACAAGCCTACCTTCGAGGAGCAGTTTGTGAAGTTCTTCGTTGATACCGATTGGAGCAAGGTTGACTCCAATGTAGAGCGTCTGCCGTATCTTGCGTATATGCTTGGAAAGAACACAAAGACTATCGTTGACAAGCCTGCCGATGACAGCGATCTTTTCACATTTGCCGCTGATGAGAACTGGAAGGATAAGCTCAATCGTGAGAAAATGGAGCGGATTAAAGCTCTTGTGACGGACTATGAACGTTGTCTGTCACGCATCAGAGCCTGCGGTCAGCCAGTCAAGGACAGACAGCGCAGGAACGACATTCAGCGCATACTGTACAGCCGTGGTCAGGACCGTGAATACGACGCAGATATGCTGTATACACTGTTTCAGGGCACACCGCCCGAGAGGATAACTGCTATCAGGCAGGAATTACAGGCTAAGAACTGGCACCTTACTCCGAAAGAACAGCGTGAAGATTTTCTCGCAGATTTGATACCTGAGCTTGAACGGTATTATCCGCTTTTCAGCGACTTCCGTTTCAGCGGTTACCGTGTTCTCATCGACCTCATAGGTGACATTGACGATGAAAACAACCTGACGGATAAGAAGCGGCTTATCCGTGACGGTGATTCACCTGAGTTTATACGGCTTATGGAGGCTTACATCAATAGATCCGTGAATGTGTACTACCGTGATGCGGTTGCTACGGAGTGCCGAAAGCTTATAGAATCCGTAATTAAACCTGATGAAGCGGTCAGGTACATAGTTGCTCTGGGCAAAAGAAAAGTGCTCTTCGATCTGCTGCCGGACAGGATTGAAAAGCACGTCAGGAGGGAGAAATAATGCTGAACGAGATTGAAGAATTCAAGGCTTACACGGTCAAGCCTGTTTACAAGTGCAGCGGAAAGCGTGATCTCTCCTTCCTCGGACGTTTCAGCTTTGAGATGATGAAGGACTTCACAGGTCTGAGCCGTGTGCTGACTATTATCGCTCGGGGATATATGTTCAGAAATGGTGCTCCCGATGTGGACTATGCACGGCGAGCTCTCTGTGCGTGGTGCAGTATTCCCGACAAAAAAACTGCCGCTCCGAAGGAGGAGTGGCAGTTCAGGACTGATTTCAGTGATCTGCATGAGGAGTTTCCCGAATTGGTGGATAAAACAGGAAAAGGCTGGTTTTACAGACACGTTCACAAGGTTGAAAAGTTCATCACCAAGAACAGCGAAAACATGAGCAAGACCACTCTCTCCAACGCTGAGCCGCTGAAAACCAGATTTGATGCCGCATGGAGAGATAAGGTGAAGCAGTATCAGGTGTCGCTCTACTCGCCCGAGACCAAAGGTGCGTGGGTTCTGCGGTTTGATGATGTGCTTGCAGACGCTCTTGAGCTCGGACCGCTGGCGGATAAGACAGTTTCCTTTTCTGATGATGAGAAGGCGCGTATAAAGGGACTGCTGCCTTGTGGTCTGCCGTATGAGGTGGCGGAAACTGTTATCGCTTACTGTATCGCCAACAAGCCTGATGATTCGGACTATGTTATCCTGCCTGTTTCCAACTTCGATGCTTACTTTGGGAATACTTCTTTCAGCCACAAGTGGCTCAATTTGTTCCCTGACACCTTACTTGAACGTGATAAGCAGAGCTTTGGAGTGTGTAGGGTGAATATCACTTTGTAACCAATATTAAAACTCAAAAATGTAGCATATAATATGCTGCATTTTTATTTTGTTATGATACTAAGTAGTTTGTCATAGGTGTCTATTACTTCATAAACAACATCATTACCACTTATTGTCTTAAAGTGTTTTTCTGCACAACGTATTTTTGCTCTTTCTAACGGCGAAATATGTCCAAATTCAAGAGATTCAAGTGAGCCCTTTGTTTCTGCTACAAAGTAAATATGCTTTACTGTACCTTCATAGAAAGCGATAGCCCAATCAGGATTATACTTTCCAACAGGTGTTGAAATATAGAATCCATTCGGCAGTTTAACATACACCGCAACATCCTTGTTTGTATCAAGTTCGGTTGCAAAATTATACTCATTGGTACTGTCATATACGATATAATTGTAAAGGTGCTTCTGAGCTTTCATAGCATTGACATTCAGCTTGCCCTTGATAGTTGGCTCAGTAAATACGTCCGTGCCGTAGCGCTGATTGCTACAACCTCTTAATGGATCTAATGAGGATTGATATAAACCAAATGGTCTGAATTTCTCACCTTTTCGTTCGCCTTCTGTTTCAACACCTGTATACAGTTTTTTTATTATTTCCTCTGAAATAGGTTCACGAAAGCAACCAGTATGGGTTATTTGCTTTGCATAAATTGCAACATACTCAATATTAGGAGAAAAGAACTGTCCTTGTGCACCACCGCTCTTCATTACTCTGGAAACGGTACCAATATGATTATCTTCTCCAAACACTTCGTTTGATAGATTTATCATGTTTTGTATTTCATCTTGTCCAATTGAAATAAAAATAACCCCGTCATCACTCAGCAGATTTCTCGCGAGCATTAGCCTTGAATAGATCATACTGCACCAATCGGAATGGAATCTGCCGTTTGAGTCGGTGTTCTTGAAAAGGCGGTTGCCGTCCTCGTCAAGCTGTCCGCTTTCCTCTGCGTAATCGTCAGCAGACACGGCAAAATCATCACGGTAAATGAAGTCGTTGCCCGTGTTGTAGGGCGGGTCGATGTAGATCATCTTAACCTTGCCGAGATAGCTTTCCTGCAACAGTTTCAGCACTTCAAGGTTGTCGCCCTCAATGTAGAGGTTTTCGGTGCTGTCCCAGTTCACGCTTTCCTCCACGCACGGACGCAGCGTCTTGCGGATAGGACGGTTCGCCTCAGCAATCGCCGCCTTTTTGCCCACCCATGTAAATTCATAGGCTTCATCGCCCTTGGCAATGTCCTCGCTCAGCATCGCACGCAGCATTTCAAAGTTGATTGCCTTTTTCAGTTTGCCGTTCTCGTCAGCCGTTTCCGTAATGCAGTTCGGGAACAGTGCAGCGATCTTATCTATGTTCATATCCGTAAGGTTTGCGGATTCCATTTTCATTTTTTCCATTATAATTCCTCCTCAATTGGTATGGCCTTTTCTCCACTATATTCAAACTTATAAATTTTATAATTATTAAAATTTAAAAGAAATTTCATGCGTCCCAAATCGTCAAAATGAACCCATCTGCATTTCAAATCAAATTTCTCCAAATATCTATGCATAAATCTGTTCTCAAGAATAAAAAAAAGTGTTAGTTGCTTATCTTTAAAATCCTTAAAAGAATCAGCTTCACCATAGAAAACGATTTCTGAACTCTTACCCGGCATTAATGAATGCTTTTGGTTTTTGATATTATCAAATCCTTCTATTGAATAATACCATCCGTATTCTTCATCTTCACATTCTGAATCATCATAATAGAAAGTTAAAAACGATTCAGTTGTATTTGTAATGGTAAGAACTATTCCAATTAAAGGATTATCTTCATCGTCATCTTCTTCAGTTCTTGAACGACCGTCAATTGCAATAAATGTTTTATTGGTTTTTTCTATTATTTCACCATAGCTAATTGTTCGAGTGGAATAATTTTTAACTATAATAAATGGTCTTATCCTTAGTAAATAATCATTTTTTTCAATATCTAAAACTTTCTGTGATAAGTCATTTGCCTGTTCAGCTATTTTATTTGCTTGATTTGTTTGATAAATAGCATACAGGGCAAGCACAGCAGTAGCAGCAGCTGAGATCAATGATACTATATATCCAAGCAATCCGTCTGCTGTTATTTCTGATTTTTTGCTTGGAGATGTAATATCGATAATAAAAGGGGAGAATAATCCTATAATAACAGCTATCACAATAACTACGATTATAAATCGTTTATTTTTTTTAGAGGTAGAATTAGTATCATCAAGTTCCTTTTTCCTTACAGGATTGTTCGCACTATCGGTTTCATTGTTGTATTCACTATCAGTTTTAAGATTAGTATCGTCCATCATTGTTCCTCCATATGTTTCAAAAATTCTTTTAACTGCATTCCTATAGTAAAGGGTTATTTATATATCATCCTGATACTTTTGGAATTAGTTCAAGCATCTCTTTAGCAATATCCTCAGCCGTCATTGTTGCGGTAGTCATTGCCAACTTACTTGCAATGATAGGACTATATTCCATTACTTCCTTTTTAGTTAATTTATGCCATATAGGTAATATAGTCTTGCCATTTATACTTTCAAGCTGAAATAATCCGTCTAATTCAATCTTAGTCCAATACTTGTTTTCTGCAATATAATTGGGTGAAAGAACGATTATACCAAATTTCGACTTTTTTAATCCCTCATCAATCTTTTTTCTCATGGAATCTCCCCATTTGATTTTTGAAGTGTCATACCATACTTTTATACCGAGTGCTGTAAGGGCATTATAAAGTTCGTCTACAAAATCCTCTTTATCTTCCCAGGCATGAGATATAAAAACATCATACTGCTCAATTGAATTGACATCATCTGTAGTTGGATTGTAAGTGATAGCTGAAGGTATAGATTGTTTTTCAAGTTCAGCAATCCTGTTTTCATACTCTTTTTTTATATTATCCATGACCTTTTGTTGGGCTTTTTGTTCTTTCTGTTGCTCTTTTTGCAATTTTAAATACGCATCATTGCGTTTGGCTCTTTTGTCTGCTATCTTTTTACCGAACTCAGCACTTTCTGTTGCTGCTTTATTACTTGCTTTATTATGTCGATCTATTTCATTCAACTTACTCTTTATTGTTGTAGCTGATGCATTTTTACTAATTGAAACACTCTCAGCTTTCTTAGATTCATCTGCCGCTTTTTTATCAGCTGCCGCTTTCTTCTTTTCAAGCTCTGCTATTTCTTTATCAAGTGAATTTACTGTGCGTTGATACTGTTCTACGCTCATATCTTATAATCCCCCTATTTAATAAACAACTTTCTACTGCTTAACAATCAACATCTGATTGAATAATATAATCTCGTTTTTAAAGAAAAGCAATAGATGACCACTATTTATGTTTGCGTCCGTTAGGTTTGCGGACGGCATTTTCATTTTGTCCATTCTGATTCTCTCCACTCGAATTTTGTAATCTTGAAATTAGCAATTCCATTGCTTGCAATTGATTAGTCTTGTATTGGTTTTGCATCTGCATTTCGTTAAACATACCTTCAGGCATATATGGCTTCTGTATAGTTTTTAATGTAATGCTATCTTTATATCCTAATGATTTTGCCATGGTTTCAAGTAGCGATTCTTGTTCATCAATCATTGTTTGCTTTTGCTTATCATCTGGATTATTTACCCACAATGCTTTATAATAGTTTCTCCATTGTTTGATTACCTCTGGTTCATCTGAAAAAATGATATCAATTGAATTTAATGCATTTACACTTTGCGGAGTCCAGCCATATATACGACTTGTCATTAAAGTCATAAAAATGTCCATCTTGTCCTGTCGCTTTTTGCCCCAATCTTGTAATTTTTGCGCAATTAAAACAGAAACGATAGGTGCAACGATAATTGCAATGCAGTTGACAATAATAGAAATAATCATAAGTTTATCAGATGTAGCCATTAAATATCCTCCAACTTTTTTATCAGTTGCTTCAATTGCTTGTTCAGCTCGACCTGTCGGTTGAACTGCTTTTCTTTGCGTATTTTTGCACGGAGTTTTTCAATATCTTTTTCGAGCTTTTCCCGTGCTGCCTGCCGTTCAACAGTCTCTTTCAGGCTCTCGCTGTTTTCCTGTATCAGCGTATCTCCTGCGATCTGACGGACAAGGTTCTCATAGATCGTGTCCATGTTCAGACCGTCTATCCGCAGGGAGAAAGTATCTTCTGTTACCCAGTCAGTGTGATAATAATACCCGACCTTGAAAGCGGCGTTTGTGCTTTCTTCCTTGTAGCCTGTCCACAGCTGATACTGCTCCTCATATTCAAGAATGAATATCAGATGATAGTGGAGCTGCCTGTCCATTTGCCGAAGCACGTTCAGGTCGATCTCACTTGTTTTCAGCTTGATAAGAAAGACTTCGACTTCCTCAACTATACTGCCTTTTTCCACATTCAGCGTATCGGCGGACAGCTTATGCGCCCAGCGTATCGAGTTGATCTGATCTATAAAACTGCGCTCCAGTTTCTTGTCGATAGTCAGCTTGTCATAAAACTTATTCTTCGGAACGAGCTTTCCGAAATAGGTGCTTTCGGGCAGTCCAAACATTATTTGTCACCGTCCTTTACCACAAGGAAACATATCAGTTCAAAATCTGACAGTCCCGAAATATCCGACACAAGCGCACTTGTGCCGCCGGAACCGAACAGGCTGTCAATATCGCTTTCGGCTTTCGTGTCGATGATAGAGTCGATAGCCATACTCAGCAGCTCGCTCATCTGCGACATATCCCTGCCGTCATCAGTCTCCTTATTGAATCTTGCACACAGGTCTTTTATCGGCTGCGACTTGCCCCTGCACAGCAGGCGCACATCGTCAAGCAGCTTTTTCGGATTGAGGTAATCGCAAAGCACCTCTCCGTCATTGCCGATATAGACCATATAGAACGGGTGTATTCGGTTCTGATTGCCGATATTCACGCTGTCATTCACATTCCGCAGAACAAATATCACGCCCTCGCCAAGCTCGTCCGTAGCAGGAACAACAGCGTGAAGTCCTTTCGGCTTCTTTTCAATATCCTTATGTGTCTTTACATATTCCAGCAGGTCAAGGCGGTATTCGTTCAGACCCAAGTCCATGATGGAAATGCCGTCGTTCATTTCCTCCATATCCACGACTTCATTCATCATCTTTTTGAGCTGGGCACTTCTGTATTCCAGATCACCCTTTTCCTCTGCATTAATCAGATCATCATCACCAGTGGAGGTCATAACAGAAATCTTCATCCTTGTTTCAACCCTGGATTTCAGATTGAGGTAGTCATCCAGATCCATATCAGGCCAGAAGTTCACCAGTTGAATGACTCCGTTCTTGCTTCCGATACGGTCGATTCGTCCGAAACGCTGGGTGATACGAACAGGATTCCAGTGAATGTCGTAATTCACAAGATAATCGCAGTCCTGCAAGTTCTGACCTTCGGAAATACAGTCGGTAGCAATCAGAATATCGATCTCCTGCGTACTATTCGGCATCAGGACATCACGCCCTTTAGATATGGGTGAAAAGAGCGTCAGCACATTATTGAGGGTGGCTCTTTTCAGCTTGACAGTTGTTCTGCCGTCCTCGCTGCCTGTTATCATAGCAGTATCAAGTCCGAATTGTTGCTTAACATATACGCTGACATTCTCATAGAGATACTCCGCTGTATCCGAGAATGCCGTAAAGATTATCATTTTCTTGTTGCCTGCATTGATAGGCTCTTTCTGCTTTTTTGCGATAAGCTCAAACAGCGCCTGCAATTTGGTATCATGTTCGGGTGTAATATCTCTTATCATCAAAATCAGCAGTTCAAGAGTGTCTTTATCCTTTTGCAGATCGTCACGCCATGAGCGGTAGTCCATATCCGCAAGGTCGATTTTAATCTTTTTGCCGACTGTGAAATCTGTGTTGCTGTCATCAATGTCAAGGTCATCATCGGTCATCTCGTACATATCAATATTAGCGGCACCGTGCTTTTCAAAAGCATTGATAGCATTTATCGTAGTAGTTATAAGATTATAGATACGCTGTAATGTCAGCGAGAATGAATTGACCGAGCTTTCAAGCCTTTTCAGCAGATTGATAGCCATAAGCCTGCGGATACCAAGCTCACGGTTAGACTGTCTGAAATTATCGCTTGTGTCCATATACTTTGAAATCTTACTTTCAAAGATATAATGGGACGGCATATAGATGCATAGCGATAATTCTATCAGACTGCTGTATATCTCATTGTAGTTTATAGCATTGTCAAGATCTGTAAGACACGGAGTAAGCGAGATAGGTTTCAACCTTTCGGGGAATTTTCCTATCTTTTCACTGTTATAATATTTCTGTATATGTTTCCTTGAACGTGCGATAGTTACGCTGTCGAGAAGTTCAAAGAAATCAAAATCGAGCATACGTAGCAGGGAGTCGGTCGTTCTTTCTTCCTTCGGATAGCTACTCCATTCGTTGAATACTCTCTGCGCCTGACGAAATATTTCTTCTATGGTTTTCTTGGTGTTCAGCTTTTCGCTCAAGCTCTCCGAGCAGCCCTCATAAGCAAGAGCAAGCTGATTCCTAAGATCGGTAAAACGGTTATTGACAGGAGTTGCCGACAACATAAGCACTTTAGTTTTAACACCTGCACGGATAACCCTATCCATAAGACGCATATATCTATTTTCGTGGGTATTTGAGTGTGTACCGATACCATTTCTGAAATTATGGGATTCATCTATAACGATAAGGTCATAATTGCCCCAGTTCAGCCTGTCAAGGTCAAGACCGTTGGAATAACCCCCGTCACGGGATAAGTCTGTATGGAACAGTACATCATAATTCAATCGGTCTGAGGCGATAGGATTATTGACATAATTGTCCTTGTATGTATTCCAGTTTTCAGCGAGCTTTTTCGGGCATAATACAAGTACAGTCTTGTTACGGTTCTCATAATATTTGATAACTGCAAGTGCCGTGAAAGTCTTACCAAGGCCAACACTGTCCGCAAGAATACAGCCGTTGTATTTTTCAAGCTTGTTGATGATAGCGAGCACGGCATCACGCTGAAAGTCATAAAGCATATCCCATATCTTGCTCTGCTTGAAGCCTGTTGCTTCATTAGGCAGCTCATCTTCTGAAATATCTTCAAGAAATTCGCTGAAAACATGATACAGCGTCATGAAGTATATAAACTCCGGAGCATTTTCATTATAGGCGGTACTGATACTTTCGATCACTGTTTCGGTAACATCTTCAAGTTTGGATTTATCATTCCAAAGCTCATTAAAAACAGAGATGTACTGCTGTGCGAAGGGAGCATCAAGGCTGTTTACCATATTATAGGCGTTGTTTCCTCGGTCACAGCCTATATCGGTGGTAGTAAATCCCATAATCGGCATATATGCAGTTGTATCAGCAGGACTTTCAACGGTAATAAATCCGCCCATACTGTCACCGCTGACATTTGAGCGGAATTTCACCTTAGCTTTGATCCAGTCGGCACACTCCTTAGCGATAGCCTTCTGTGTCATTTCATTGCGGAGCTTTATCTCAAATTCCGTACCATACAGCCCTGACTCTCTGTCCAAACGGGGGATAAAAAACTCACGCTTCTCTTTCTTTGCTGATTCCTTTACAAAGGTAGGAGATGTGAATATGAAGCGGAGTTCATCTATATTATCGAGCTGTTTTTTCAACTCTTTGTATGCGTACATAGAAAAGCAGGAGGCAGCGATCGTCATCTTGCTTCCTTTTTTAATGCTTTCTATGAGTTCATCTTTCAGAAGCGTGTTTATATTGTCTATAACTTTCATATTGTTTACCTCTATGTGAGTGGAAGAAGAATAAAAAATGATAAATAGTTACTTCTCAAACTGTATGTGCAAAATCCACAAACAAGCAAATATTTCCAAATAAAATTATACCAAATTTCAACACATATGTCAATAATGTTCAATAAATCTTTTTAAATTTATAATAATCATATATTCTTAATAAAATCCATTATTGGTGTGCCGACTAAACAAACCTTATCGTCCCATCCGCATTTTCAATGTACGCTCTATGAGTGACCGTATCATAACGTGCAATTGGCTTTACGCAAATTTTTGCCTTATTAAGTGCTGCTCTTACAGCGGCAGTTGCCCTTATATCCATATCTTTATCATCCTGAGTCAGGAAAGCATCTTTTTCTTGAGAATCTATTACTTTGATTGTCATTCCGTTTAATTCTACTACTTTAGCCATTGAAGACCTCCTCTGTACCTGCAACTACCTGTTCTCCGTTGTATATTCTTTTTCCATCAGGATACTCAATATATGGCATTTTCTTATCATGATCATATCCGGAGATAGGGAGTCCCTTAATACTACGTATCTCGTTCTCTATTCTGACTGCTTCAATAAAGCGTCTTGTGAGCTCATCATCGCTTACTCCACAGGTTGAATCCAGTTCATTTAATTCTTCCATATAGGCTTACCTCCGTGTTTTTCACATATTATATCATATCAGACTTCATAAATCAATTCTATTACAATAAAATAATAGCATGTTTTTTATTTACAGAGAGATCAATATGTCTGATCACGGACAGCCGTTTAATAACAGTACCATCACTATGATCGATTTGCGTTCCAAACTTTGAGCTTTTCCGCCAATACTAAGAAACACTTAGATTAAATTTCAAAAATATATTTCTATTGACTTGCAGAGTCGAATATGGTATAATAAATTCAGTACAACATGGGAGGTGCTGAATATGCTGTATGATTATCTTCTTGAAACGTTTGGTAAGAATGAACCGATATTCCTTTCGGATATTCGTTATAAGGATTACTCTGATATCTGGCTCAAAAAAGAGCTTGCCAAGCTCTGTGACAGCGGCCAGATCATTCGCTACGAAAGAGGTATCTACTATATCCCTATCAAAACACCGTTTGGAAACAGTATTCTGAATCCAAACAAGATCATTGAGCGAAAGTATTTATCCGAAAAAGGAAAGCGAATCGGGTTTTACACCGGAATCACTGCATTGCAACAGGCAGGTCTTTCTACGCAGATGTCGAATATCCCCGAAATTCAAACGAATAATGAAAACTCTAAGCTCCGCAGAGTTAAAATTGGAAATCAGGAAGTTATTTTACGAAAGGCAAGAGTTACAATAGATAATGACAATATATTTGTTTTGCAGTTCCTTGAAATGATGAACAGCACCTCATCGGGCTATTTTGACGATGAAAGAAAAGCTGTCATCAAAAACTGGATCAGAAAATGTAATATTTCTCAGGAACTTGTTACAAAATATGCGCCGTTTTTTCCTGACAAGGCTTTGCGAAATCTCATAGAAAGCGGAGTGATCTATTATGTTGCATAACAAAAAGGATACCTTTGAGCAGCTTGTCCTGCGAACCTCTGAATATCTCGGAGTCAAGGCAGAGATAGTTGAGAAGGACTATTTTGTAACGCTTTTTCTGAAAAGAATCGCCGCTGTTATGCCGGATATTGTTTTCAAAGGCGGCACGTCATTGTCAAAGTGCTATCATATCATCAAGCGTTTCTCCGAGGATATTGACCTTAATTTACAGTCAGAAATAAAACCGCCTGAACGAAAAAGAAGGCAGCTCAAAGCAAATATAATCCAAATAATCAATGATTTAGAGTTTGAGCTTACCAACCCTGATGCAGTCAAAAGCCGACGTGACTATAACCGTTATATTATCGATTATCCCACGTCACTATCAGCTGCTTACCTGAAGGAACAGCTTATCGTCGAAACTGCTATATATCAAAGAGCTTATCCAACGAAGGTAATGTCAGCAGACAGCCTGATCTATCAATATCTTCACGAAAACGGTTATGGTGATTTTATTAAGCAATATGATTTAGAGCCTTTTACGCTTAATGTTCAGACCGCTGAACGTACAATGATCGACAAAATGTATGCTCTGGCGGATTACTATCTGCTGAATACCACTACTGAGCATTCAAGGCACATCTACGATATTTACAAGCTGTCTGAGATTGTAACGGTAGATGATACGCTGAAAGAGCTTGCATTATCTGTCGCTGAAGAGCGCAGACCACATAAGATGTGCCTTTCAGTTCAGAACGGTAAAAATGTGAACGAGATCCTCCGAGAGGTCATTGATAAGAAAACCTATAAAGAGGATTACGATACAATAACAGTCCCTTTGCTGTTTGAAGCTGTTTCATATAATACGGCGGTTTCAGCATTGGAGAACATCCTTCAAAACGGTATATTTGACAAGGTTTGAATTTGACAATGGAAATTGAAAGATATGAAGAATGTTAGTCGCTCGACCGACCAAGTTAGCGACCAAGTTACCGACTAAGATCACAACACTTGCAGACTGACAAAAAGAAACGCTCAGGGACTTCCTGAGCGTTTGAATTATATGAGTTTCCTAAGCAGTTCCAAGTGCTTATCGACCTTCTTCACGATGTTATATCCGTCACCGCAATAGAAGTCAATGAGCCACGCACGGCAGGTTATGATACCTGTCTGCACTATTACCGAGCGGAGACTGCCTTTCACTATCCATCGGTCCACGGCATTTGGAGTGTAGCCCGTTATGGCTGACACCTCTGTGATAGTCAGCACATCAGGCATATCGAACCACACATCGTTCAGCTGTTCTCGGAAGCACTCGGGAGGTTGCTGCGACTGAACCTTTTCCGCTGCATTCTCAGTCCGTATTAGATATTCGATAACGTCATCGAGCTTCACGGCGTATCGGCGAGTACTTTGGCAGCTGTCGGTACAGGGAATAGCTCCGCTGTGGAGGAGCTATGCACACTTCCGCTTGCTGATATGGAGTATCTTACTCAGCTGTTCTCCTGATATTACTTCTGGGAACTCATCGTACAGGTAGCTGTAATCACTCATCCTTGCCGCCTCGCTTTATCGAACGTGCAGGCTCGTCATCGCAGTGCTCGAGCAGGTAGTCGATGAGGTCATCCTTGCTCAGTATGTATCCGCCCTGATACTAAGAGGAGGGAAAGCTCTGAGTAAGCTGTACTTTTGTCTGTCCGTTAGTATGCTTTTAAAAGCTACGGCCACACTGTTAATTCTAACACGATCTGCAATAATAGTCAATCAGCACAGGACGCATTTCTCCATTCTCACTGAGAGATTTTTTCAGTTGGCTAATGTGACATTCCTGTCAAAAATATGAAACCTGTGTGAAAATTAGCACTCCCACCTTGACAGTGCTAATTCAGAGTGCTATAATATAATCAGAACAAAGGAACAGAGAAGCACCAAAGGATCCGGGTGCTGAACCCTCCGTCCCCTTGCTCGAAGCAATGGAAACAATGTGACGAGTAAAAAAGGAGGACTGACCTATGTTGTATCCAAGCATTTTCGGTGAAAATTTATTCGATGATTTCTTCAGATTCCCTGATTTTGGCAGAGATGTGGAGAAGAAGCTGTACGGCAAACACGCTGCACAGGTAATGAAGACCGATGTTCATGAGCATGACGACCACTATGAGATCGTTATCGACCTGCCGGGCTTCAAGAAAG
>ERZ795052.563-NODE-563-length-55876-cov-8.120618_pt1 | contig 55876 bp, 56 predicted proteins | sample MGYA00375136_ERZ795052 | MGnify/ENA primary metagenome ERZ795052 (study PRJEB30181, sample SAMN05720156) | activated sludge metagenome | isolation source: Anaerobic digester | place: Japan | collected 2015-05-26 ... | reverse complement strand
CACCCCTTGCCGTCGCAACGCGATCAAAGAGTCGGCAACCGTCAGGAGACCGCCCGGGAAAAGGGTTCATGTGCCTATTTACTTTTAAACTGTCCTGTGGCTATAGAATCCGCCGAGATCGCTGTAGGAAAGAGTGCTGTTGTATATGAGCCTGACAACCATATTGCTTCTGGCGGTAGGCCTTGGCGTGGATGCTTTTTCTGTGGCGATCGGCATCGGCTCTACCCATCATAAAAAGTCCTGGCCGCCGGTTCTGCGGCTGTCTTTTGCATTCGGTCTCTTTCAGTTTTTGATGCCGCTGATCGGCTGGTTGGCCGGTTCGACGGTGGTCGGACTGATCCAGTCCTTCGATCACTGGGTTGCTTTCGCGCTTTTGGCGGTGGTCGGCGGAAAAATGATATGGGAAGGATTTGAAGCCGAAAGCGATGAGGAAAAAGAAGATCGGACGCGCGGCTGGCCGCTCTTTCTGCTTTCGATTGCAACCAGCATTGACGCGCTGGCGGTGGGGTTCAGTTTTTCTCTTCTGAGGATGCCGATTGTGTTTCCGGCTGCGATGATCGGCCTGGTCTGCTTCCTGATGACGGCCGCCGGCATGCTTTTCGGCAAAACGCTGGCGAGTCTCTTTGGCAAAAAAGTTGAAATTCTGGGCGGTCTGGTTCTGATCGGCATCGGAGTGAAAATTTTGATCGAACATATGGGATAAAGGCTGAAGGCAAGCTCTTGGACAAGGGATCCGCTATTCTTTGTTTCGCAGCGTAGGTGCGGGAAAAAATAAAAATGCCGAAGATCCACAACATCAACCTTCGGTGTTCAGCCTAAATACCTATACGAGGCGTCTTATGTTTTACCAAATCATCAAGGTCGAAAATGACGAAATCGGATGGGTGTGGACGGCGGCAGGGAGGCAATACCGGCTGGAACGGATTTATCTTCCGGGCAGAGGAAAGATGATCCAAAGAATCCTCCGGGATTTTCCGGCCGCCTGCAAAAGTCCGAGCGGGATTTCCGGCGGACTGGATCGTCTCATCAGTGATTTGTACCAGGGGATAGAAAACCGTGTGGATTTATCATTGATTCATTTATCCGGATTGACCAAATTCTCGGTGCGGGTGTTAAAGCAAACCCTTCTCATCCCCCGCGGGAAAGTCTGCACGTATTCCGGTCTGGCGGCCAGGGCCGGATTTCCGCGAGCGGCCCGGGCGGTGGGTTCCGTGATGGCGAAAAATCCTTTTCCGCTTGTGATTCCCTGCCATCGCGTGATCCGGGCCGACGGGACGACAGGACATTTTGGCGGCGGCGCCGAAATGAAAAAGCGCCTGCTGGAACGGGAAGGAATTCCGCTTGATGCGGCGGGAAGGGTGCCTCCCGCATACCGGGAAGCGGCGGGATCCCCCCGCCGGCACCCGGGTGACCTGAACCATCCATCTTAAACGACGGCCATCGGAGGGAACATCCATGGAAACGGGAACCATCCATCCTTCCTGCAAAACGTTAAAAGTTGGCATTCTGATTTTCAGCTTGATTTTCACCGCTCATCTCTACGCGGCGTCCGACCTTCAGGCCGGACCGGCCGTTCCGGACGGGCGTCCCCGGATTGGTCTGGTGCTGAGCGGAGGCGGCGCGCGCGGGCTGGCGCATGTGGGCGTGATCGGGGTCTTGGAAGAAATGAAAATCCCGATTTACTGCATCGCGGGGACCAGCATGGGAGCGATCGTCGGCGGGATTTACGCGTCCGGTATGTCGCCTGCCGAGCTTGAAAAATTCATCACCGGCATGCAGTGGAATGAAGCCTTTAAGGACAAGCCGGACCCGAGCGAAATGACCTTCCGCCGGAAGAGGGACGCAGCCGACTTTCTGATCGACTTCGACCTGGGATTCAAAGACGGTGAGTTTACCATGCCCAAAGGGTTGCTTCAGGGGCAGAATCTCAATCTGATTCTGAAGTCCCTGCTGATTCACACCGAAGGCATTGACGATTTCAACCGGCTGAATATTCCGTTTCGGGCCGTGGCCACGGATATTGAAACCGGCGACGCCGTTATTTTGGGGAAAGGGGAGCTGGTGAAGGCGATTCGTGCCAGCATGTCCATCCCCGCCTTGTTCGCCCCGGTGGAAATAGACGGCAAACTTCTGGTGGACGGCGGCGTCGCCAACAATCTGCCGATCGATATCGCGCGGCAGATGGGTGCGGATGTCGTGATTGTGGTGGATATCAGCAAGGAATTGAGCCGCCGCGATGAGTTGGTCACCTCCGTCGGAATCACCTCGCAGTTGACTTCCATCATGGTTCAGCGCAACACCCAGGCGCAGATCCGCACGATGCGGGAAAAAGACATCCTGATTCGTCCGGATTTGGGCGCGATCGGCAGCAGTGATTTTTTTAAGGCGGCCGACGCGGTCGCGGCGGGCCGGAAGAAGGCCGAGGAGATGAAGCACGAGCTCGCGCATCTGGCCGTGAAGGAGGACGATTTTCTCGCCTATCTCCAGGTTCAGCGGAAAAAAGACCGGCCGATGCCGGTGATCGATGCGGTGGAGGTGGACAACAAGTCGTCGTTCCCCGATGGTTTGATCGCCGCTCATGTGAACATCAAACCGGGTGAGCCCCTGAACCTGCCCGACTTGAAAAAAAATATCGACCGGGTGTACGGCATCGATACCTTTGAACGCGTGGACTTCCACATCCGCAAAAAAGACAAGTCCACGGCGATGGTGATCGAACCGTTCGATAAGGCTTGGGGGCCGAATTATTTCCGGTTCGGCCTGGGTCTGGAGGACAACTTCAAAGGATCCGGCAGTTACGCCCTGTCCGCGCAGTTTACCAAGACGGCCCTGAACCGCCTGGCGGGAGAATGGCGCACCGAGGTGAGAATCGGCGAAAACCCGCGCGTGTATACCGAGCTTTATCAGCCGCTGGATTATTCGCTCAGCTATTTTGCCGCGGCCAATGCCGCCTACCTCATGCGCAACATCAACAGCTACAACGACAAGGGCGACATCCTGACGCAGTACCGCGTCCAGTCCGCTCAATTCGGCTTGGACGCAGGCAGGCAATTCGGCAACTGGGGTGAGGTGCGCGTGGGCCTTCGCCGGGAGCACGGCAATGTGAAGATTGCCATCGGCGACCCCAGCGTTCCGGAAAACACCTATAATCGAGGCAGCGTTCAGGCTTCTGTCGCCTACAGCAGACTGGACAACTATATTTTCCCGCTCAGGGGAACGGACGCCGGCCTGATGTGGAATTACGATTTAAAAGCGCTGGGTTCGGACATCGATGAACAGGCCCTGGGGTTCAACTGGATGACCGCTTTTACCTGGGGCAAGTACACCTTCATTCCCGCACTCGACATGAAAACCATGCTGGATGACGACAGTGCGGCCGTTCAGGACACGTTCCCGCTGGGCGGCTTCCTGAATCTGTCCGGCTTTTCCACCAATGAAATCTACGGACGCCATACCGGCCTGGCCCGCCTGGTGGCCTACCGGGAAATCGGCTCCGCCGGCATGGGTGCACTGAAGATGCCCCTGTACATCGGCCTGTCGGCGGAGGCGGGCAATGTCTGGAATAAGAGATCGGACATCCATTTCGAGTCCCTGATTCTGGCGGGAAGCATTTTCCTGGGCATCAAAACGTACCTCGGGCCGGTTTACCTGGCCTATGGTCAGGCCCAGCGGGGCCATTCGTCCATCTATCTCAATGTGGGCCAGCGTTTTTAAACGGGAAGGAGACTGATTGGCTGAATTTACAAAGGAGGAAAACGTAATGCTTTTTAAAATCAAAACGGTTGTATTTGCGGTTTTTGTATTGGTGCTTCTTGCTTTTTCCGTAGCCGGGGCCTGCACCGGTTTGACGTTCTCCGTTCAGGATGCGCACGGAGACTTGTACGCTTTTCATGCGCGTACGATGGAATTCGGACCGGATGTAACCGGCTGGCGTCTGATTTCCGTTCCCAAGGGCTATTCTTACAAAAGCTGTAAGATGGGCGTCTGCGGAGACGGCATCGCGGGATTTGAGTGGAAGGCGCGGTATCAGCATGTGGGCATGAGTCCGGCCCGGCCCGAACTGCCGGTTTTGGACGAGGTCGCGGACGGCATCAATGAGAAGGGACTAGCCTGCGGTTGCTTCTATCACATGGGGTACGAGCAGTACAACGATAAACCCCGAAGCGACAAGGCGATTGCCAATACGGATTTCGTATCCTGGGTGCTGAGCAATTTCGCCACCGTGCAGGAAGTCCGCGAAGCCCTGGAGCAGGGCCGGGTGGACGTCGCCCAGTTTACCCTAAAGGTCAAGGGCAGGCCCGTGTGCGAGCCCGGCACCTGCCCGCAGGCCCACTATGCCGTATCGGACGAAAAGGGCGCTTCCATTATCGTCGAGTTCAAGGGGGGGAAGGCAAAAATCTTCGACAGCGTGGGCGTCATCACCAACAATCCCGATTATGACTGGCATACGACCAATCTGAAAAATTATATCGGATTGCAGACATTGAGCAGGGACAGCGCCGTGTTCAACGGCAGGACCTACGAAAAACTTGGGAACGGCACCGGCTCGATCGGATTGCCCGGTGATTTCACACCGCCGTCGCGGTTTGTCCGGGCCATGTTTTTTTTAAACTCGGCGATGCCGAAGGTTCAGTCCGGGCCGGATGAGGCCCTCGGCAGGACTTTCCGGATTCTGAACCAGTTTGATATTCCTGAAGGGTCGATCATTGCGGCTTCTCCGACCGGAAAAGGGCAGATTCAGGACTCGACCATGTGGACGACCGTGGCGGACCTGAAGCGCAAGCGTTATTATTACCACAGCCAGACCAGCAGAACCGTGCGAATGGTCAGGCTGGACCGGCAGCCGAAAAACGTTCTTTCGGTTCAGGATCTTCCCTCGGAAGAGATGATTCTGGATGTGTCCGGGAAGTTTGTTCCCGTCGCGAAAAAACGCTGAAAAGGCGGGGCGGCCGTCCCCGGGGTTTCCGGGGACGGCTCATCCTTTTCGGCGGATCAAAAGCCGTCAGCTTTGGTTCAGGATTTTCCCTCTTAGGCTCAGCACGATCCGGGTCAGGGGTATTTTTTTGTTTGCCGCTTCCATGCCTTTTCGGACGATGACGGGCATGCCCGAACAGCAGGGGACTTCCATCACGGCCACGGTGACGCTTTTGATGTCCGCCGTTCGAAAGATATCGGCAAACTTTTGAACGTATTCCTGCGCATCGTCGAATTTCGGGCAACCCATCATCACCACCCTTCCTTTCAGCAGATTCCGATGCAGCATGGGAAAAGCGACCGCCGTGCAGTCCGCCAAAACCAGCAGATCGGCCCCTTTCAGGAAAGGAGCGAAAGCCGGTACCAGCTTGATTTGTATGGGCCAGTGGGTAAGAGCCGATTCTTCTTCGCCCTCTTCCAGGCGCTTCGGCTGATTGGCCTCTTCACAGGCGGACGGTTTGCCGGGCATTTGAATCTGAAGGGAAGGGCAGCCGCAGGGCATCGTTTCCTGCTTACCGGTTGACCAATGCTTTTTGACGGCTTCTTCGTCGAAAGGTGATGCCTCGCGCTCGACGATCCGGAGCGCCCCGGTGGGGCATTGACCGATGCAGGCGCCCAACCCGTCGCAAAAAGTTTCCGAAACGACCCGGGCTTTTCCGTCGATGATCTTAAGGGCGCCTTCTTCACACCCCGTAACGCACTGGCCGCATCCGTCGCACAGCCCTTCGTCGATTTCGATGATTTTACGCAATACTTTTTTCATGGGGTTCCTCCTGTGAAGATTCATGATGATGCACCGTAGAGATACTGAAAATCATTCCGGACATCCTTGATTTATGTTAAGCAAGAAAAACATTTTTTGCCGGAGGACGCCGTTCATGAACAAGATTCGGAACGTTTTGATCCAAAGCCAGCTTTTCGGGGGGCTTCCGGATGAACATCTTGCCCAAATCGAAACCGTTGCGGTCCCCAGGCATTACGACAAGGGGGAGGCCGTGTTCCACGACGGTGACGAAGGCATCGGCTTTTATCTGGTTGTCGAGGGAATCGTCAATGTTTATAAGCTTTCCCCCGAAGGAAAAGAGCAGATTCTTCACATCGTCCGGGAGGGAGACACCATCGGCGCCGTGCCGGTTTTTTCCGGTAAATCCTTTCCCGCCAATGCCCGCGCTCTGACCGAATGCCGTCTTCTGTTTTTCAACCGGGAGAAGTTTATTCGCCTGATCACTCAACAGCCGTCTCTCACGATGAATATTCTGGCCCTTCTGTCCGCGCGCCTGAGAGAGTTTACCGTCCAGGTGGAAAATCTCTCGCTCAAGGAAATTCCAGCCCGCCTGGCTTCCTATCTTCTGGACCTCTCGCGGGAGCAGGGAAACCGGGATTGGGTTTCGCTCGACATCTCCAAACTGCAGTTGGCCGGTCTGCTGGGCACAGGACCGGAATCTCTTTCCCGGGCTCTGGGCGGCATGAAAAGAAGGAAGATGATCGAGGAAAAGAATTCCACGATTCGGTTGGTGAACCGGACGCTGCTGAAAGAACTGGCGGAGAAAGGAAAAAACACGCGCTGAAACGCCCGTCCTTCCGGCGGGTGCGCCCTCTCAACCGCAAGACCGGCTTCTACACATGGGCAAGCCCGGGTGCAGCCGACGGGATGCCCCCCGAAACCGGCCTGCCGCTGAAATTGGCGGGCAGTCCGCCGCCCAAAGGGGCCCGGCGACGCCGTTATTTAGGCAGCCAGCCGAGCCCTTTGGCATGCAGGCTCTGAATGTAGAGGCGATCCGCTGTTTCCGTCACGCCGGTGGTTTCCGGATACGCGCCGTCGGGATCCTGCAAGTCGGCGACGACCCGGCCGTCTTCCGTGAAGGCGAATACATGCCCATAAGCTTTGGGAACCGGCCACAGGGAGCGGGGCAGACGCAGGATGATTTTCCGAAGAAAGGGCTTGCTTCCCATTTGATCCAGATCGGGATTTCGCGGCTTGGCGAAGCCCAGCCAGATTTTCCCGTTCCGCCCCCTCATCAGATTGTCGGGAAAGCCGGGCAGATTGTCAAACATTACTTTGGCCTGATCACCCGGCCGGGCAATGTCCAGATCCTTCGCGTGGACGGACACTTTCCAGAGGCGGTATTTTCCCGTTTCGTTCACGAAAAGGTGCTGCTCGTCCCGGCTGAGGGCCAGACCGTTGGCAAAACAAAATCCTTTGGCGACGACGCGGGTGGATTTTTGCGCCGGATCATAGGCGAGGACTCGTCCGGTGGAAGACATTTCCATGATGTCCAGAATGCTGGCTTCAAAGGGCCCGCCCCATTGGGCAGGTGAGAAGCGCCTCGACGCGTCGCTCAGGTAAATCAGGCCGGACCGGGCCACCACCACCGCGTCGGCGTAACGGATCGGATCGCCGTTGACCGAACGGGTCAGCAGGGTCACCTCCCCGCGGGGGCTGACGGACAGCAGCCCCCGGATTGCGTCCGCGGCAATCAGGTTCCCCGCCGCATCAAAATCGAAGCCCAGCACGCGCCCGCCGGTGCGGATGAAAACCTCCTGTCCACTGCCGTCCGGATTCATGCGCAGGATGTTTCCGCTTCCCACGGAGACATACAGCCTGCCGTCTTTTCCGAGGGCAACGTGTTCGGGGCCCTCTTCGGCGCCAAGCTCGATGATGTTCAGATGGGATAAGCCGGTGTTGACCGCGTGCGGTCCGGTATATCCGGCTGCGGCCGGCGCGTTCCAGGCGACCGGTTCGATCGGTACCGGCCAAAAAAGAAAATACCCGGCAAGGATCGCCAAGATCAAGGCTATCGTGAAGAATATCTTTTTCATCAGGACCTCCTTTCGATCATGCGGTCGGGGCTGTTTGAACGATCAACGGGATTACGACTGCACTGCCCGGGCCGCCCAGGGTTTTGGTCATGCTTTTGCGAAAAATACCGGAATCCGGACGTTCAGGCTTCTCTTGGGTAGAAGCCCATCGTCAACTCGTATACGCCCGACGAAAGCCTCTTTTCCATCTGGAAATTCATTCGTTCGAAAAGACGGAGCATGGCTTTGTTTTCCGCCAGCACCGTGGCGGAAAATCCCAAAAGCCCGTCCCGCTTAGCGATTTCGGTGAGATAGTCGAGGAGCACGATGCCGATGCCGCGGTTCTGCCAGGTGTCTCCCACCAGGAAGGAGGCGGCGGCCGTGTGGGTGTCCGTGTCGATGATGTACTGGCCCATGCCCACGATTTCCTCGATGCCCTGCCGTTCCTGGATGGCGAGCATCAGCATCTCCTTCGAGTAATCGATGATGACGTACTTTTGAAGAATGTTGTGCGGCATGTGGACCATGTTGGTGAAAAAACGCGTGTAGATGCTTTTGTCCGACAGGGAGTAGAGAAAGGCCTTGATAAGCCCTTCGTCGCTGATTTTGACGGGGCGGAGAAAGAGCGGAAGGCCGGTTCTCGTGGAGCGGTAGGTCTCCAGGCTCTCGGGATATACACCCGCCGTGCCCGGGATGAACGCCTGATCGCGGTAGATGAGGCCCCGTTCGCGCGCCTGCTCCACGAGCCAGGGGCGAAATCTAGGGTGCGCGATGGAAATGAGGGCCATGGCTCGTTCACGGATGTTTTTCCCGTGCAGGTAGGCTGTTCCGTATTCCGTGACCACGTAGTGCACGTCCCCGCGGATGAGTGTGGCGGATGCGCCGGCGGAAAGATACGGGACGATGCGGGAGTGGGCCATATCGATCGAGGTGGACCGCATGGCCAGAATGGACTTGCCGCCCGGCGCCAGCGCCGAGCCCCTCATAAAATCCGCCTGTCCGCCCACGCCGCTGTATAAGATGGAGCCGATCGATTCCGCGGTGGCCTGTCCCGTGAGATCGATTTCCAGAGCGGAGTTGATGGCGGTCATGTTGGTCTGCCGGCCGATGATAAAGAGGCTGTTGGTATAGTCGATCGGCCTGAACTCAAAGGCTGGGTTGTCGTTGAGAAATTTGTAGGTGTCTCGGCTCCCCATGCAGAAAGACGCGACGGTTTTCTTGCGGTCCAGGGATTTTTTCGCGTTGGTCACGACGCCTTTTTTCATGAGATCGATGACGCCGTCGGTCAGAAGCTCCGTGTGCACGCCCAAATCCCGCTTTCCCGAAAGATGGGCCAGAATGGCATTGGGCATGGTCCCGTATCCCACCTGAATGGTATCGCCGTCCTGCACGATGCGCGAGACATACGTCCCGATCTTCTCGGTCACTTCCCCGGGCGGATCGGGCGTATATTCCAGAATAGGCTCGTCGTGGGGGACGATAAAGTCCACGTCGCGGATGTCCACCATGGCATCGCCGCGCACGCGCGGCATATGCCGGTTGACCTGCGCGATGACCAGCCGGGCCTGCTCCATGGCGGACTTGACGATGTCCACGCTCACGCCCAGGCTCATCAGCCCTTCTTCGTCCGGCGGGGAAAGCTGCACCAGCGCGACGTCGATGGTGATGATTCCGCGGCGAAAGAGGGAAGGGATTTCCGAAAGGAACGTCGGCGTATAATCGGCCAGCCCTTCATTGACCAGCTGCCGGGAGCTGTCGCTGATGAAAAACGAATTATGGCGGAAATTAATCTTGAACTTTTTGTTGGCGTAGGGCGCCACGCCGAGGGTCCAGACGTGAAGGATCTGTGTCCCGTAGATGGAATGCGGCGTGTTTTCCACGAAGCGGATGAGCGAGCTCAGCAGGTATTGCGGTTCACCGCAGGCGGTGCCGATGAAAATGGAATTGCCGCGGCGGATGCGTCCGAAAAGGTCTTTTTCGGGGACGAATTTTTCCGGGTATCGTTTTTTGAATTTTTCAAGATGGTTCTCCCATCCTGCAGGCATAGCCGATCCTCCTTCAGCTTCCCGTTTTCAGGCCATGCGAAAAACCGGCCGGCGGCGTGACCGGCCTTTTGTTCCGCGCCGGGGTCTGCCTTTGCCGAAACGGGATGAGACCCCCGGAGAGCTTTGATTTGCGGATGAACTATAGAAAGTCCCGTTGGGGATGTCAAGAAGAACTTGGTTTTTCCGGCAACAGCCGCAGCCGGATGAAACGGAAAGGCGTCGGAGTGCCCGCTTTCATTGCCTGTTGAATTCACGGGAAAATCATGTTAAAAAACAGCTTACGGATCCGGTACACCAAAAGGCGAAAGGGGGGCGCTTCATGTTCCAGATTGTGAAGTACGAGACGTTCAATGATCGTCAGGTGATCTTCAAAGAAGGAACCTTCGGCGACTGGATGTACGTCATTGAAGAAGGAGCCGTGGAAATTTCCCGAACCGTCGATGGGAAAAAGATCGTAATCGCCACGCTGAAAGCGGGGGAGATCATCGGGGAGGTGGCCTATATCTCCAAAGAGGGGCGCTCCGCGACGGCAACGGCGGTGGGCAAAACCAGAATCGGGATGATCGACCGGGAATATTTCGACCGGGAATTCAATGGAATCTCCAGTGATTTTCAGATGATTCTGAAATCCATGGCAAGGCGTCTGAGGGAAACGACCGACCGGTTGATAAAACTTCAAAATCAGGTCGGAAAATAGTCTTTGCGCGCCGGGTCTCAGCCCAACCGGATTCCGGGCTTCAGTGGAAAACCGCGCAGAAAGTCGAAAACCGGCATCCTTTTCTTTCCGGCCAACTGGACCTCTTTCAGGACCACATAGCCGTTCAAGGCAGCCACCGGCAGTCCCTCAGCGTCGGCTGAGGCGACGGTGCCGGCCGGTTCTCCCACCGATCCCGGCCGGGCCGCGGCGGCAAAAATTTTCAGTTCTTGCCCCTCCAGAAGCGTGTAAGCCGCAGGCGCAGGATTCAGACCGCGGATCAGATTCACCATCTCATCGACCGGGTTATGCCAGACGATTTTGCCGGTCTCCCGTTTCAGGCGGGGCGCGAAGGTCACACGGGAGGAATCCTGCTTTTGCCTTTGAACGGTGCCGGATGCGAGCCCGTCGATCGTTTTCACCAGCAGCGCAGCGCCCTGAAGCGCCAGCCGGTCATGGAGTTCACCGTACGTTTCCTCTGCTCCGATGGGTGTTGGCTCCTGCGCCAGGATATCGCCGGAATCCATTCCTTCGTCCATTCGCATAATGGTCACGCCGGTCTGTTTTTCGCCCCGGATAATGCTCCAGTGGATCGGCGCCGCGCCCCGGTAAGCGGGCAGAAGGGAAGGGTGGATGTTCAGGCAGCCCTGCGGCGGGAAATCAATAACCGCTTTGGGCAGAATCTGTCCGAAGGCCGCTACGACTACCAGGTCGGGACGAACTGCTTCCAGGGTCTCCAGAAAGGTCGGGTCTTTGACGCTTGCCGGCTGCAAAACCGTGAGGCCGAATTCCCGGGCCATCCGCTTCACGGGAGGGGCGGCCTCCTTTTTGCCCCTTCCCGCCGGACGGTCCGGCTGGGTGACGACGGCGGGAATCGGGAAACCGCTTTTGAAGAGTGTTTCCAGGGCCGGCAGGGCAAAAGCCGGAGTGCCCATGAAGAGAATGCGGGGTTTCGTCGGCATGTCGCGTCCTTTTCTTTTTTTACGCTTCTATATGGAATTGTGAAGTTTGTGTCAAGGGTTGCACCTGACCGACGGTTTTCCGGCATTTTCCTGTTGTCAATTTCGATTTCATGCTTTATATTAAAAACAACTAAACGATTCTCATGATCGGTGGATCTTTCACGAAAGGAGACGAAGCATGAAGACTTACGCCATTAAGTATGTGGAGCTGGCCGAGCAGCACGCGGGAAGAATGGCCAAACGATGGGCGATGGACGTCCAGAACAATGCCCGGACCAAAAGATACAAGGATCTGGACGAAGAAAGCATTGTGAATCAGGGCGTAAAGTTTTACCACAATTTCAGTAAAATGTTTGCCGAAGACAAAATCAGTGAATCCACCTTGAAATATTTTCGCACCTACGCTCAGGAGAGTTTTGCCATGCGGATTCCCATGGATGAGGCGGTTTATGCGTTGATTCTTCTGAGAAGGCATACCTGGCTGTACGCGGAATTCCAGACCATCTTCAGTTCCGGCATCGATCAGCGGCAGGCTCTCGATACCCTGAGTCGGACGATTCTGCTTTTTGACTACGCGATTTATGAAGTGACCAAGGAATATCAGGAATTGATGAAAAAGGGAAAAGGCAAAAAATAATTTCCGTATCCCCCACACGCATAGGATGGAAGAGAGGAGAAAGCGATATGGTAGAATCGATTAAGCTGCTGGACGTGCTGGAAGCCAATATTGACGAAATCGCGGCGCACTGGGCCGCCGACGTCAAGAAAAATAAACGAACGGTACATTACAAGGACATTCCCGAAGAGAAGCTCGTGCTGCAGGCCGTTAAATTTTACAGCCAGCTTCGGAACATGCTCATGGCCCCCAACCGCCTGGACAAGGCGCAGGAGTTTTTCATGCACTACGCGAGAACCTGCTACGAAATGGGCGTTCCGCTGCATGAATCCATCTACGCCCTGAACATGATGCGCCGCCACATGTGGCTCTATGCGGAATTCCAGGCCATTTTCATCAACGCCATCGAGCACAATCAGGCCATCGACTCCGTCATGCGGATCATGCTGCTCATCGATTATGCGGTGTACGAAATCACGCAGTACTATCAGGACCGCATCCGGCTGGAGACCAAACAGCAGTTTTAGCGCCCCCGCGGGGCGGCCTGATTCGGACAGGCCCCACCGGCGGCAGCGGAGTTTCCGCTGCCGTTTTTTTACGGGTCTTCCTTACATGAAGTTTTCCGGATCCACGTCCACCGTGATTTTGACCGTGCTCGTGGCGTGCTTTTGCGAAAGCCGGGCGGCCAGGGAATGCATTCTCCGGTTGTCCGTTCCCTTGATCATCATCTGCTGGCGGTACTCTCCCCGGATTTTCGCCAGCGGCGATTCGGCCGGACCGATGATCTCCAGCGCGTTTTCATGACCGGCGCACAGCGCCCGCGCGTCGCGCCCCAGCTCCCGGGCCGTTTCGTCGAGGACGGCTTTCCTGGCCGAGGAAAGCCGCAGGTTGATGATCTGTCCGAACGGCGGGTATTTCAGAGCCTTCCGGAATTCGATTTCCTCTTCATAGAAGGATAAATAATTGTGGGCGCTCGCGTGACGCAGCGCATAATGCCGGGGGTTGAAGGTCTGGATGATGACGCGCCCCGGCGCTTCGCCCCTCCCGCCGCGTCCCGCCACCTGCGTCAGCATCTGAAACGTTTTTTCCGCGGCGCGGAAGTCCGGCATATTCAGCGACGTGTCGGCGGAGACAACGCCCACCAGCGTGATGGACGGAAAATCATGCCCCTTCGTGACCATTTGTGTTCCCACCAGGATGTCGATTTCGCCTCGCTCCAGCGATGCCAGAATCTTTTCCTGGGAACCGCGGCGCGCCGTGGTGTCGGAATCCATCCGACTGACGCGCGCATGAGGGAACCGGTCGTGCAGTTCGGCCTCCAGCTTCTGTGTACCTGCCCCGTAGTTGAGGATGCGGCCTCCGCCGCACCGGGGGCAGAGCGGAACGGCCCTGCGGCTGTAGTCGCAGTAGTGGCATTTCACGACATTTTCCGCCGGGTGGCTCTTCAGGGAAACGGCGCAATTGGGGCAGGAAAAGGTGTAGCCGCAGTCGGCGCAGACCAGAAACGTATCGAAACCGCGCTTGTTGAGAAAAAGAAGCGCCTGCTCCCGGCGGTCCAGAACATCCCGGAGCGCCGCGACCAGCGCATCGGAAAGAATCGGCGATTTGCCGCCGGTTTCCTTTTGTAATTTCATGTCGACGATTTCGATCCGCGGCAGGGGCCGGCGGTTGACCCTCCGGGTCAATTCCAGGTGGGCATATTTCCCGGCGCGCGCGTTGTAGAAGGTGCGTACGCCCGGCGTCGCCGAGCCGAGCACACAGACGGCGTTTGCCTGTTGGGCTTTGACGACGGCCAGGTCGCGGGCGTTGTAGCAGAGCCGCTCGTCCTGTTTGTACGACGGGTCATGCTCTTCATCCACGATGATGATCTTCAGGTTTTCCAGCGGGGCAAACAGCGCCGAGCGCGCGCCGATGACCAGACGGATTCGGCCCCGCCGGATCTGACGCCACTGATCGTAGCGGACGCTTTCGGCGATTCCGCTGTGCATGACGGCAATCCTGTCCGGGTCGAACCGGCCGGTGATCCGGGATATCAGCTGCGGCGTAAGAGAAATTTCCGGAACCAGGTAAATGGCCGTACCCCCCGACTTCAGAACCTGTTCGATGGCGCATAGATACACTTCCGTTTTTCCGCTGCCCGTCACACCGTGCAGCAGGACGGGGTGAAACGCCCCGCTTTCGATGAAGGGTAGAATGGTTTTCAGGGCCTTGTTCTGTTCGTCGTTGAGAGCGTTATTCTGCAGGGGGGCGGTGAGGGCGGATTCGATCGGTGCCTTGCGGATGAATTCCTCTTCGCCGACTTGTGCTGCGCCTTTTTCCAAAATCCTCTTGATGATCGAGGCGGTCGTTGCCGTTTTCTCCATCAGCGTGCGGAGCTCCATGGGTCCTTCCTCCCGGAGGCAGTCGATGACGATCTGCTGGCGGGGCGTCAGTTTCAGCGCGGCGCAGGCCGGGTCGTTCAGCCGGATAATTTTTTGCATGCGGATGCCCAGTTGCTTTTTTTCCTTTTCCATGACGTGAACCCAACCGGCCACCTGGAGGCTGCGGGCGATGGAAGCCGCGTTTTTCAGATTGGATTTCCGGATCCAATCCTGGAAGGCCAGGCCGCCCGGATGCTCATGGAGGATGTCCAGAAGCTTTTTCTGTGCGGGAGTCGGCCTCGCGTCACGGGCGACGGGTGCGGGAATGATCCAGCGGAGTTCCCTTCTTTCCTGCCCCGACGGGATCAGCTCGGCCAGCGTTTTCCCCAGCGGATAGATGAAATAGGAGGAAATCCATCGGTAAAATTTCAGATCTTCGTCGTTAAACAGCGCTTCTTCGTCGAGGACGGCGACGATTTTTTTGGTATCCGTGAGATTGCAGTCCTTTAATATTTCGACAATAAATCCGGTGCGTTTTCTGATGCCGAAGGGAACAAAAACCCGCTTGCCGATCCCGACGGCGCTCTGGAGATGGGCCGGAACTTCATAGGTGAAGAGCTTATCGGCGGGAATGTTGACGGCGACGCTTACGAACATGAGCCTTGTTACCACTTTTGACGAAAAAAGAAAATATCGGACGGGAAGAGGGCCAAAAAAAGCCCCGACTCGCGGGGCTTGCTTAATTTCCTGTCTTTATTCGCCTTTGAGCTTTTCCATTTTCTCCTGCTTGGTTTTGCACTCGATACACTCGGTCGTGACCGGTCTGGCCAGCAGCCTTTTTTCGGAAATCGGCCCGCCGCAGGATTCGCATACGCCGTAGGTTCCATCGTCGATTCTTTTAATCGCTTCCTGCATTTTGACAATGAGTTTGCGTTCACGGTCGCGGATACGAAGCTCAAAGTTGCGGTCGGATTCCAGTGATGCACGATCGTTGGGATCGGGAAAATTTTCCTTGCCGCTGGTCATTTCCGAAACGGTTTTACCCGCCTCGTTGAGCAGTTCGTTGATTTTTTGAGTCAGCAGTTTGCGAAATGCTTCAAGCTTTTCCGGCTTTAAAGTCGTTTGTTTTTCCAATGCCGCCACTCCTTTACCTGTAATGTTAGAGAGGACCTTTTACCTAATGGCAACTGGTTTGTAAAGCAAAAAAAAACATGTAAAAAAAACCGAAAAAACTTATGGTCCCGCCTGTCCATTTGCCTGTTATTTCTTTATTTTTCCGCTCCGTACACGGACAGGACCCTATCGACGATGTTGGTCGTTGACTTGCCGGCGACTTCCGGAATGATCTCAACCCTTCCTCCCCACTGCCGGATTTCATTGCGTCCGACGACCTGCTCCTCCGCCCAGTCGCCTCCTTTGATTAAAACATCCGGCTTGAGCAGGCCGATCAGTGCCAGCGGGGTCGATTCTGAAAATATCGTTATAAAATCAATGCATTCCAATGCGGAAAGGATTTCGGCCCTCTCCTGTTCGGGGACCAGCGGCCTTTTGGGCCCCTTGATGGTCTGCACGGAGGAATCGCTGTTTAGCGCCAGAACCAGAACATCAGCCGTCTTGCGGGCTTCCTTCAAGTAACGGACATGGCCCACGTGGAGCAGATCAAAACAGCCGTTGGTGAAGGCGATCTTTTTCCCCTCTTTGCGCAGCGCATCCAACTTCTTCTTCAATATCGTCCTGTCCAGAATTTTGTCCATCATGACTCCTCTTGACCCGTCGGCAAATCATTTTTTCTTTTGAAAATCCCCTGCTGCCGAACGGTCCTTCCGACGGTCCGTCCGTCGGAGATTAAAGGACCCGGGCCGCCGTCAGTGCCGCCACCCGTTTCGCGCCCGCCTGCACCAGCGTTTTGGCGCACTCATTGACCGTGGCTCCCGTCGTGTAAACGTCATCCACCAGGAGGAAGCTCCTGCCGGGGATCTTTTCCGGATGAGCGGTCTGAAAAGCGCCGGAAATATTTTTATCCCGCTCACCTTTGTCCAGTCCTGTTTGCGTTAAAGTAAATCTGCGCCGTTTTAGCAAGGAAAAATCGACGGCGATGCCGTGTTTTTTACCCAGAGCGCGCGCCAGGACAAGAGACTGGTTAAAGCGTCTCTCCCGAAGCCGCCGGATGTGCAAAGGCACGGGAATCATTGCGTCAAAAGTGCTGAAATCGACGCCGTCAAAATCAAAATCGGCCAGAAGACCTGACAGCGCAGCACCCGCCGTCAGGTCCCGTCCGTACTTGAACCGATGGATCGTATCTACGATGATACCCTCATAGGCAACGGCGGCGCGGGCGAAATCGAACCAGTGTGCGTTCTCCATGCAGGAAGGACACCGGTGGTTTTCCGAGGACGAGTCGGGAAAAAGGATTCCACAGACCGGGCAGAGACTTCCGCGAAGAAAGGTGATTTGACGAAAGCAGTCGGAACAGAAAAACTCCGGGCGGCCGGAAGGAAGGACGCGGGAGCAGGCGAGGCAGATTCTGGGGAAGAAGGCATCGGAGATCTGAGTAAAAAACTCACGAAGAATCAAGTCATGTCCTTGTGCAATTTCTTGATTTCCGCCAGCGTCTCATCGATCTCCATTTTCGGAGCGTCCCACAGGTTTTCCAGATCGTAGAAAGAGCGGACGGCTTCCTGAAAAATGGAGATCACCACATCGTCATAATCCAGCAGAATCCATTCGGCGTTGGCCTCCCCTTCCACGCCCAGCGGCCGGATGCCTTCCTTTTTCAGATATTCCTGAACCGCGGAGGAAACGGCCTGAACCTGCCGGTCGGTGGTTCCAGAACAGATGAGCATATAGTCCGTAAAGGAAGAAATCTCTCGAACCTTCAAGGCAACGATGTTTTTCGCCTTTTTCTGCAAGACGGCATTGATGCACAACAACAGCCGCCGGGCCGATTCATTTTTTTTAACTGGCAAAATTCCTCCTTGAATCGTTTTTTAGACTGACCCCCTGCAAGGCGGCATGATGCCGATGCCCCTGCGGGGCGTGCGCGGCTGAAGGATGAGATGAAAGGCGCTTGACGCGCCGTCATTCAGAAAACGTATAACCCCGGGGGTGCACAAAATAAACCTTCAGCCTTGATTTTCTTATGTCACAAATGCATAAAGTTGACAATAAGGCATTTTGGGCTTTGTCCGGTCATCGGGGCCGTTTCCCGCAGACCTGTCGCCGGATGAATATGGATTGCCGAACGAAGAACCGGAGAGGGATTGGTTCCGGGAGGTTGTGAAAAAAAAACGACTGTGATACATCAACGCTCCCTGTTGATAATGAAAGGATGCCCGACGTGATTCGGAAAGTTCATGTTCACATGCCGTATCCTTTTCTCCAGCAGTATCTGCCGATGGTTCTGGAGAAGAAGCTGAATCCGGAGATCTACTTCAGCCATCTTGCACTTCAGTCGCTGGATCGGAATGAATGCGCCGAGACGGCCCGGAGGCTCGGGCAGGCCGGGTTGAAAGTGACGTTTCATGCCCCTTTCATGGATTTGCGGCCCGGTGCGCTGGACGACAAGATCCGCCGGGCCAGTCTGGACAGGATTCGGCAGGTGTTCGATCTGATCCCGGTTTTTCAACCGCTGAAGATTGTCTGCCACCCTTCCTTTGATCAGCGCTACTACGTGTCCTGCGATGATCTGTGGCTGGAAAACAGCGTGAGCTTCTTGCGGCAGCTGATTCCGCAAGCCAAAGACGGAGGAACCGTCATTGCGATGGAAAACGTCTACGAGAGGGAGCCGGGCATCCTGCGCCGTCTCCTGGATGCGCTCAGTTCCGATCAGGTTTGTTTTTGCTTCGACACGGGCCACTTCAATGTTTTTGCCCGCGCGCCCCTGGAGGATTGGATGGAGCAGCTGGGCCGCTCCATCGGTCATCTTCATCTGCACGACAATTTCGGCAAATTCGACGAGCATTTGCCGGTGGGAAACGCCACGTTTCCTTTCGATCGCTTTTTTGCCGCGCTCAAGGATCTGGGCGTAAGGCCGACGATCACGCTGGAGGCGCATGCGCAGGAACACCTCTGGCAGTCCCTGGCGAATTTACAGGAGAAATCCTATCTGGATGGTCTGAATCTCTGAGGGGAGACCCATGTTCCCGTACCTGGTCAAGAGAATCCTTTTCATGATCCCGCTGCTTTTGGGCATTACGATCATCTGCTTTTTTGTGATGCACCTCGCGCCCGGTTCACCCACGGATCTGCAGACGCAGATGAACCCGAAAGCCTCGGCGGAAATGCGCGAGCGGCTGATGAGCCTCTACGAACTGGATAAGCCCGTTCATGTTCAATACGTATCCTGGCTTACGAAACTCAGCCGCGGCGATTTGGGAACTTCCTTTTCATCCGATCACCGGCCGGTGGCCGATAAGATCATGGAGCGCCTGCCGATTACCATCGCCATCAACCTGCTGTCGCTGATCCTGATCATTGCGGTGGCCGTGCCGATCGGTGTTTTGTCGGCGGTCCGTCAGAACTCGCTTTTTGACAAGGTCATGTCGGTGATCGTTTTTATCGGTTTTGCCGTGCCGACCTTCTGGCTGGCCCTGCTTCTGATGATTTTTTTCGGAATCCATCTGGGCTGGCTGCCGATCTCCGGCCTGCGGTCCCTGAATTATGAATACCTGAGCCCCTGGGGGCAACTGACCGATCTGGCGGCGCATCTCGTTTTGCCGGTGTTTATTTCGGCGTTCGGCGGACTGGCGGGGCTCTCCCGCTACATGCGGGCCAACATGCTGGAAGTGATCCGGCAGGATTACATTTTGACGGCGCGCGCCAAGGGATTGAGCGAACGGCAGGTGATTTACAAGCATGCCCTGCGCAACGCGCTTCTGCCGGCGATCACCATTCTGGGGTTGTCGATCCCGGGGCTCATCGGCGGCAGCGTCATCTTTGAAACGATCTTCGCGATTCCGGGCATGGGGCAATTGTTTTACATGTCGGTCATGGCACGCGATTATCCGACCGTGATGGGGATTCTGCTGATCGGGGCGGTCTTGACGCTGGCGGGGAATCTGATGGCGGATGTATCCTACGCGGCGGCCGATCCGAGAATAAGGATATCCGCATGAGCTTCTGGGAAATGTTTTATAAAAACAAGCTGGCGCTGGCAGGCCTGGCGATTGTGATGGGGCTGTTCGTGGTTTCCCTGCTGGCTCCGCTGATTTCCCCCTATGATCCGGGGGCGATCGATCTGCAAAACGTTCTGGCGCCGCCGTCGGGCGAGCATTGGTTCGGCACGGACCCGCTGGGCCGTGATGTGCTTTCCCGGATGATCTGGGGGGCGCGCATTTCCCTGAAGGTCGGTTTTGTCGCCACGGGGCTGGCCATTCTCATCGGAATGATCCTGGGGGCCGTTGCCGGTTATTACGGCGGCTTGGTCGATGCGGTGATCATGCGCTTTGTGGACATTATGCTCTGCTTTCCCGCCTTCTTTCTGATTCTGGCGGTGATTGCTTTTCTCGAGCCGTCGATCTGGAACATCATGATCGTGATCGGGCTGACGGGCTGGATGGGCGTCACCCGTCTGGTGCGGGCGGACTTTATTTCCCTTCGTGAGCGGGATTTCGTATGGGCGGCCAGGGCCATCGGTGCCGGCGATGCGAGGATTATTTTTCTGCACATTCTGCCCAATGCGCTGGCATCCATTCTGGTCGCGGCCACCCTGGGCATTGCCGGGGCGATCCTGACGGAATCAGCCCTGAGCTTTCTGGGCATCGGCGTGCAGCCGCCGACGCCGAGTTGGGGAAATATTCTAACGGCCGGCAAGGACAACATCGACATTGCCTGGTGGCTGTCGCTTTATCCCGGGCTGGCCATTCTCATCACGGTGGTCGGCTATAATCTGCTGGGCGAGGGGATCCGCGACGCCTCCGATCCGCGCCTGAAAAGGTGAAGGGCGAAACCGCCTTTCCAAATGCCCGGGGCTTGCTAATGTCGGTAAAATGTATTAGTAGATCGCCACGGCCGCTCACGGTGCAACCGTGGTGTTTTGCCGAAGGATTCAGGAGGATCAGGATGTCCAAAAGAGTAAACCCGGAATGGCTGAAAATTGACCGCAGAATCATCGCGCGCAAGCTGCTGATCGGAGAGTTGTCGGAAAAAGACCTGGCCGGTCTTTTAAAAAAGCTTCCGGACGTTTCGGATAACGCCGAAGAGATTCAGATTCAGCCGGGCGAAAAGCCGTCATGCTGATCGATTCCCACGCCCATCTGGAAATGAAGGAGTTCGATCCGGATCGATCCGACGTGATTGAACGCGCCCGCGCGGCGGGCATTGACGGTATCGTCACGGTGGGAACCAATCCGGACTTGAGCCGCAAAGCCCTTGCGATCGCCCGACAGCATGAAAACATTTATTCGACCGTCGGCATCCATCCCCATGATGCGGCCGCGGCGGACGATCCGTCGCTCGAAGTCCTGAAGAAGCTGGCGCAGGACCCGAAGGTTGTCGCCTACGGCGAAATTGGCCTGGATTATTTCCGCAATCTTTCCCCGCGTGAAAAACAGGTGGAAATGTTTGCCAAGCAGCTGGATCTGGCCTGTGAGCTGAACCTGCCGGTCGTCATCCACGACCGCGAAGCGCATGAGCAGACGCTGCGAATGGTGAAGGCCTCCGGCGTCCGCTCGGGCGTCTTTCACTGTTTTTCCGGCGACTGGGCCATGGCCCGGCAGTGCATCGATCTGGGTTTTTATATTTCCGTGCCCGGCGTCGTCACCTTTGATCGCTCCAAAGTGCTGCAGGAGGTTGTCCGGCAGGCGCCGATCGATCGGATTCTTCTGGAAACAGACTGCCCCTATCTCGCGCCCGTGCCTCATCGCGGCAAGAGAAACGAACCGGCGTTCCTTCTTCACACGGCCCGTAAAGTTGCTGAAATCAAAGGCCTTGCCTGGGAGGACGTGGCGAATACCGCGGCGCAAAACACCCGCAGGCTCTTTCGTATCGCCGACCCGGCGTTGGAATAGCGCGGGCGAAAATTTTCAAAATCTGCTGGAGACTCTTATCATGAGCGATTCGTTGATGAAGACCCCTCCCAAAGCGGTAGTGCTTCTCTCCGGCGGTGTGGATTCCACCACCACGCTGGCGATCGCGCGGAGCATGAATTTTGACGTCTACGCCCTGAGCTTCCGGTATGGTCAGCGGCACAGGGTTGAACTGGAAGCGGCTGAACGCGTCGCCCGCCAAAACCGAGTGGCACAGCACCGCACCATCGATATCGATCTGCGGCAGATCGGCGGATCGGCATTGACGGCGGACATCGACGTTCCCAAACACCGATCGGTGGAGGAGCTGGAGAAAGGCATTCCCGTTACCTACGTTCCGGCCAGAAACACGATTTTTTTGTCCTTCGCCCTGGCGTGGGCCGAAGTGATCGGATCTTCCGATGTCTTCATCGGCGTCAACGCACTGGACTACAGCGGCTACCCGGACTGCCGGCCTGAATACATTGAAGCGTTTGAACGCATGGCCAATCTGGCGATCCAGGCCTGCGTGGAAGGCGGGCGACCCATGCGGATTCACACGCCGCTGATTCATTGGAGCAAAGCGCAGATCATTCAAAAAGGCATGGAGCTGGGCGTTGATTATTCGTTGACGCTGAGCTGCTACGACCCGGCTGCGGATGGAGCATCCTGCGGACGGTGTGACTCCTGCCTGCTTCGGCTGAAAGGATTTAAAGAGGCAGGAATGAAAGATCCGGGAAAATACAGACTGAAGGAAAACCACCGGATCCCCTAAAAGCGACGCGAGGTGGTGCAAATGACAGAGGCACAGAGTTGTAAAAACGAATGTACAGGGTTCAATCTGAAAAGGTTTGAAGGCTTTTTGCCTTCGGTCTTCAGCCCTTAGCCTGAAACGCTTATGTATTCTATTAAAGAAATCTTCTATTCGATACAGGGTGAGGGTTACCACGCGGGCCGGCCTGCCGTGTTTTGCCGTTTTTCGGGCTGCAATCTGTGGTCGGGCCGGGAGGAACACCGCTCCAGCTCGGTTTGCAAATTTTGTGATACGGATTTCGTGGGGACAGGCGGCATCAACGGAGGCGTCTATCGATTCTCTGCCGAACTGGCGCACAAGATCTCCCTGGTCTGGCCGGTTAGAAAAAGCAAATCCGTCCGGCCTTTCGTGGTTTGCACGGGCGGGGAGCCGCTGTTGCAGCTCGACCAAGCGCTGATCCGCGATCTGCATGAAGAAGGTTTTACCATTGCCGTGGAAACCAACGGCACCCTTCCCGCGCCTGCCGGGCTGGACTGGATCTGTGTCAGTCCGAAAGCCGGCGTCGAATTGGTGCAGACCAGTGGAGATGAGTTAAAGCTGGTTTATCCGCAGGCCGGGGTCGATCCTCAACAATATGCAACGATGGATTTCCGGCATTTTTTTCTGCAGCCGATGGACGGCGTGGACAGGAAAGAGGCTACAAGGCAGACATTAGAATATGTTCTGGCCCATCCCGAGTGGCAAATCAGCTTGCAGTTGCATAAAATATCAGATGTGCGATAAGGAATTTCAAAATGGAAATTTATAAAGTATTCAAATTTGACGCCGCGCATCATCTGCCTTGTGTTCCCGCCGGCCACAAATGTGCCAAAGTGCACGGCCATTCTTTCCGCGTGGAAATCCATATTAGAGGCAATGCGGACCCCCGCACCGGCTGGGTGATGGATTTTGCCGACATCGCAGCGGCTTTTGAACCTATCCTGGAGCAGTTGGATCATAAAAATTTGAACAATATTGAAGGCCTGGAAAACCCCACCTCGGAAAACCTTTGCCGCTGGATCTGGCGGCGTCTGCAACCCATCATTCCGCAGTTATGCAAAATCATTGTTCAGGAAAGCCCCGAATCCGGCTGCATCTATGAAGGGGATGAGTGATTGTGTTTGATTTGTCCTGATGCCGGTGAGGGTTACGAAAAGCGGATTGGCGGACTGAAGGTGCGTATTGTCAATCCTCAGCAGTGGTGGAATACATTCAAGGCGTCCTTACAGAGCTGATAGAAATATGATGAATGATAAAACACTACCGGAAAAATACAACGCATTAGTGGCTGAAAACGAAACTTTGAAAAAGGAAAATGAGCGGCTTAAAGCAAAATTGCGCGACATTCTTCCTTCGCAGAGTTATGAGACGACCTTCCCTGTCCAATCAAATGGCAACATTCAATCATCGGTATTGCTGCCCGAAATCCCTCCATCAGAAAAGATAAAGTTATTCGCGACGCTTTTTAGAGGCAGAGATGACGTCTATGCCAAACGATGGGAAAACAAGAAAGGTGATACCGGATACTCGCCCGCATGCCATAACGAATGGAAATCGGGCGTCTGCCGAAAGCCACAGGTCAAATGTTCCGTTTGCGCCCACAGGGCGTATGACGAATTGACGGAGCAGGTTCTCGAGGATCATCTGCGCGGGAAGGTCATAGCAGGCATATACCCTTTGTGCGTGGATGAAACATGTCGTTTTCTGGCGATGGATTTTGACGATGTTGGCTGGCAAAGAGATATTACAACGCTTCGCTCTGTTTGTGTGGCGTTTGATATTCCCATTGTTGTGGAGAGATCAAGATCAGGCAACGGCGCACACGCGTGGTTTTTCTTTGACGCTCCGATCCCTGCCACTGTGGCAAGAAGATTCGGCTCTGCATTAATCACTTGCTCCATGAGCAGGCATCATGAACTATCCTTCAAATCCTACGATAGATTATTTCCAAACCAGGATACCATGCCGAAAGGCGGCTTCGGCAATTTAATCGCTCTGCCCCTGCAGAAAAAAGCACGTGAACTTGGCAACAGTGTCTTCATTGATGAGAACTTCGAGCCTTATGAAAATCAGTGGGATTTCTTATCCGCCATTCAAAAAATGTCCGAGGGAAGTATTGTTGCGCTTGCGGCGCGCTTGAGCGGGCAAGATGAGTTGGGCGCGTTGAAAAAAAGATGATGAAGAAAGTGAAAAACCGTGGGAGCCAAAGACCCGAATCGGACTGACTTCTCAGGATTTTCCAAAAGAAATGGTGTTAGTTCGGGCCAATATGATATTTATTCAAAAAGCCGGTATTTCACAAAGAGGCTTGAACGCATTGAAACGACTGGCTGCATTTAAAAATCCCGATTTCTATAAAGCCCAGGCCATGCGCCTGACGACCTACAACAAACCGAGAATTATTTTCTGTTGCGACGAAACACCCGATTATCTTTGCCTGCCGAGGGGGTGCGAAGGGGACATCATCGCGCTTTGCGCTGATGCGGGCATCACACCTGCCTGGTTGGATAAGACACAAAAAGGAAGAAGTATTCAAGTGGCTTTCAACGGAATACTCAGGGACGAGCAGTGTCAGGCCGCAGATGAGTTGTTAAAACATGAAAACGGTATCCTTTCGGCCACCACGGCTTTCGGCAAAACCGTGATTGCTGCAAAGCTGATTGCCGAGCGCAAGGTCAATACGTTGATTCTTGTCCACAGACAGCAGCTTCTTACCCAATGGACGGACAGGCTTACGGAGTTCCTGAAAATCGACGAAGTCCTGCCCGCCGTGGAAAAGAAACGCGGTCGAAAAAAAAGACAAAGTGTGATCGGATTGATTGGCGCCGGGAAGAAGAGTCCCTGCGGGATTGTGGATATTGCGATCATGCAATCTTTAAGCAACGGCGGCGACGTTTTGGAGCTTGTGAAAGATTACGGTGTGGTGATTGTCGATGAGTGTCATCATGTTTCGGCGTTCAGTTTTGAACAGATCCTCAAGACTGTTACAGCAAAGTATATCTACGGATTGACGGCCACGGCGTCAAGGCAAGACGGTCATCATCCGATCATTTTCATGCACTGCGGCCCCGTCCGGTATCGGGTGGACGCAAAACAGCAGGCCAGCTTGCGGCCCTTTGAACATTACATCATTCCAAGATTCACAAATTTCCGATTGTCATTTGAACAGGACGAGAAAGATTATTCTATCCAGGAACTTTATTCCGAAATTGTATCGAACGACTGGCGGAACAGGCTAATCACCGATGACGTTATCAAGAGTTATTCCGAAGGCAGAAACTGTCTTGTTCTGACTGAAAGAACCGCACATGTTGAAGTGCTGGCAAAAATGCTGCAAGGAAGCATTCCCGATGTTATTTCATTGACCGGCAGCGCAAGCGCGAAAGAAAAGAAGGCGGCGTTTCTCAGAATCAATAAAACACCTGCCGGACAGCCACTGACGTTGTTGGCGACTGGTAAATATATTGGCGAAGGTTTTGATGAACCAAGGCTCGACACGCTTTTTCTGGCGATGCCGATCTCCTGGAAGGGAACCGTTCAGCAGTATGCAGGGCGCCTGCACCGTCTCTTTGCAGGCAAGGAGAATGTCCAAATTTATGACTACGTGGACAGCCAGGTCAGGGTGTTTTCGAAGATGTATAATAAGAAATTGTCTGGCTATGCGTCATTGGGTTACAAGGTTCGAGCGGAGGGCCTAGCCGACAATTCCGTGGACATTATTTTTGACCATCAAAATTTCCTTCCCATTTATGAGAATGATTTGGCAAGTGCCCAAAAAGAAATTGTGATTGTCAGTCCGTTCGCAACAAAACGACGAATTCAGCAGGCATTGCCGTTGATTGCCGCCGCTTTGCACAAGCAGATCAAAGTCGTCGTTATGACGCGCCCTGTTACGGATTATAAAGACGACAAGACTCTGCGAGAGATTTTTGCAGAGATGGAATCCATGGGGCTGCAAATTATTTTCAAATCCAACATCCATCAAAAATTCGCGATCATTGACCAGAGTATTGTCTGGTATGGCAGCATCAATCTGCTGGGGTATGGCCGCTCGGAAGAAAGCATGATGCGCCTGGAAAGCGTCAATATCGCCCATGATTTGATGAAAAGCCTTATATAAGATAGATTCTTTTTATCGAAAAGTTAGAAAATTGTTGGCTTTAGAAAATTCCTATTTTTGTTCCTTGACTTATAGGATTTCTGCGATTACAATCCATGCAAAATGAAATAGAGGCTTTCGATTTGCAATGTTCATAGAACGACATCTGCGTAAAGAAATTGAACGATCTTTAAAGGCCTACCCGGTTGTGGGTATTGTCGGCTCCCGCCAGACAGGAAAAACCACACTGGCCAGGCAGATACAATCCAATATTAAGACAAAATCAATCTATCTGGATCTGGAATTACCCTCCGACTTCAATAAATTACGTGATGCGGAAATATATTTAAACCAATATGCGGACTATTTGGTGATTATTGATGAAATCCAAAGCCAGCCGACATTATTTCCACTGATCAGAGCTCTGGTTGATCAGAATAGAAAACCAGGCCGTTTTTTAATTCTCGGTTCAGCCTCGCCGGAATTGAAGCGTCAGGCAGCGGAAAGTTTAGCCGGCCGGATTGTCTATCACGAACTTACTCCGTTTGATTTGCAGGAAGTCGATTACGGGAAAATGCGCCGATTATGGTTAAGGGGCGGCTATCCGAAAAGTTTTCTGGCAGGATCAGACGAAGAAAGCATGACTTGGCGGGAAGCATTCATCAAGACTTACCTGGAGCGCGATATCCCGCAGTTGGGGATTCGTATTCCGGCCGTTCAACTACGCCGGTTTTGGACCATGCTGGCTCATGTGCAGGGGCAATTGTGGAATGCTTCGCAAATGGCCAACAACATGGGAATATCCGCACCTACCGTGAGGCATTATCTGGACATCCTGGATGAGACTTTTGTTGTCAGGCAGTTACAGCCTTATTATGCCAATATTAATAAAAGATTGATCAAGTCGCCCAAAATTTACATTCGCGACACCGGTGTCTTGCATGCCCTTCTGGGGAATCGCACGCTGGATGCCTTATATGGCCATCCCGCGGTGGGGAGTTCGTGGGAAGGGTTGGTCATTGAGCAGATTATAGGGATATTGCCAGCGGGCTGGCAGTTCTATTTTTATCGAAGCAGTTCCGGCGCGGAAATTGATTTATTGCTTCTGAACGATACAAAAGCGCCGATTGCGGTTGAAATCAAATACTCGCTGAGTCCTCAGGCCACAAAAGGATTTTGGACCAGCTACGGTGATCTTGGTTGCCGCAAGGGTTTTATCGTCTATCCGGGCAGCGAAGCATATCCCCTGGAAAACGATGTTTTTGTTCTGCCCCTGAAAAATATTACGGATATTGTAAAATAATATCCTATCCCTTTTAGAAAACAAGGGCGCTCTCTGGATTGAGAACAATAAAGCAAATTATAACGATAAAGGCATCAAATGAAACTTCTCCACACCTCCGTGGCATATTGGCCGCTCTTTATGGGCGCAAGCGTTATGAGGAATTTGACTCTTTTGTGAACTGGCGGGCGAGACCCACTCTACCAAAAGCCTCTCCGGCGGCGAAAGCTTTATCGTCACTCTGACGCTGGCGTTAGGCCTTTCGCAAATGGCCAGCCGCACAATGCGCGTTGATTCTCTTTTTCTGGATGAACGGTTTGGCGCACTGGATGAAGACACGCTGGAGACGGCTCTGGCAACGCTTTCCGGATTGCGGCAGGACGGTAAGCTCATCGGTGTCATTTCCCATGTTCCGGCGCTGAGAGAACGCATCAACACACAGATTCAAGTGATTCCGGAGACAGGCGGACAGAGTGCTCTGACCGGTCCCGGATGCAGAAGGATTTGAAGTATGCAGCGCTAGTGCTGTTTTTCAGCATCAAACCATTTGCTTTTTGGCCTTTATTGTAATAAATTTTCTCACAGGGGTGCCGTATGTTTCCTGTCCTGTGGAATGTATGGCTGAGATTACACCCTTTGAACCTGACACGGGTAATGCCGGCGTAGGGAGTGGCGGTTTTGCTCATCCATTGGAGCCATGTCCTTTGCAGGGAGAAAGGGATGGCTTTTTTATTGGGAACAACCGATGCCTGCAACCATTGTCATCGTCAGCGGGGGACGCCTCGGCAGCAGGGAATTTTTCCGCGAAAAGCTGAACCGGACCGGTGATTATCTGATGATCTGCTGCGACGGCGGCGCCCGTCATTTGTCGGAAGCCGAACGGAAGCCGGATGTTGTCATCGGCGACATGGATTCCATCGCCCCGGAACAGAGGAAGCGTTATGAACGGCAGGGCGTGGAGATGATCCGTTACCCGACCGGCAAAGATTTCACCGATACGGCGCTGGCCCTGGATTATGCGCTGGGTCTGAAGCCCGAAAGGATACAGATCTGGGGGGCGCTGGGCGGAAGAATCGATCATGCCCTGGCCAATGTGTTTTTGCTGGTCCGGGCGAAGAAAGCCGGCGTCGCCGCCTGCCTGCTGGACGAATACGGTGAAGCGTTTGTCCTTACGGAAGAGACGGTTTTTGAAAACGCGGAAGACTGCCTTGTGTCTCTTCTGGCGCTTTCCCCCCGGGTGGAAGGCGTAACGCTGGAAGGGTTTGCTTATCCGCTGGAAGAAGGTGCCTTCGAGCTTTCCGAATCCCGCGGCATCAGCAACCGCATTGTTTCTAAGAGGGCCCGAATTCGCGTCCTCTCGGGTCATCTGCTGGTCGTTCGTTACTGGCGGAAAGATTTCTTTCCGGAGGCGGACTGAATGGGAAAGCCAATCCGGGTGTTATGCATAGGTGGATCGGACTCCGGCGGCGGGGCGGGGATTCAGGCTGACCTGAAAGCGGTTCATGCCTGCGGTTGTTATGCAGTATGCGCCGTAACCGCGGTGACCGCGCAAAACACACGGGGCGTGCAGTCTGTTTTTCCCGTGCCGCCGAAATGGATTGCGGCCCAGCTGGATTCGGTACTGGGGGATATCGGCGCGGACGCGGTCAAAACCGGCATGCTCATGACGCCGGAGGCGGTGAAGGCGGTGGCCGCGAAGATCATACAGTATCGCTTGAAGAATGTCGTGGTGGATCCGGTGATGATCGCCAAGGGCGGACACCCCCTGATGACGAACAGGGCAGCCCAGGCGCTGGTGGCTACACTGCTTCCGCTGGCGGACGTTCTGACGCCGAATATTCCCGAAGCCGAATTTCTGGCTCGCATGAAAATCCGTTCGGTGGAGGACATGAAAAATGCCGCCGCCGTCATTTTGGGTCTGGGAGTGAAAAAAGTGGTGGTCAAAGGGGGACATCTCCCCGGGAGAAGGCCGGCCGGCAGCGTGGATATGGTTTATGACGGCGGTCGGTATGATGTGTTTGCAGCAAAGCGGTTGCGAACGAAAAACACGCATGGAACCGGCTGTACCTTCGCCTCGGTGCTGGCATCGCATCTCGCACGGGGCTGCGGGATCCATGAGGCCGTGCAGCAGGCGAAGATTCTGACGGCAAGGGCCATTCAGCATTCGCTGCCTCTGGGGAGAGGGCAAGGCCCGGTGAATCTGTGGAAGGATCTAGCGTTACCCAAGGAGAAGAAATCATGACGCAGTTGGAAAAAGCCCGCCAGGGCGTTCTTACCGAGGAAATGAAGCTGAGCGCGGTTCAGGAAGGCGTTCGGCCGGAAACCATTCGCCGGGGCATTGCCGATGGAACCATCGTGATCTGCCGCAACGTGAACCACGCGGCCATTCGGCCGCTGGCCATCGGTCTGGGGCTGCGTACCAAGGTCAACGCCAATATCGGAACGTCCAAAGACAATAACGATTTGAATCTGGAGTTGGAAAAATTATCCGTGGCGATCGCGGCAGGGGCGGATGCCGTGATGGATCTGTCCACGGGGGGAAGACTGGCGGACATTCGCAAAGCCGTCATGGAAAAATCCACGGTCGCCATCGGCACGGTGCCGATTTATCAGGCGGCGGTAAAAATGCTGGAAGAAAAAAAAGCCATTTCCGATATGACATCGGATGACCTGTTTGCGGTGATCGAAGAAAACGGCCGTGACGGCGTCGATTTTATCACCGTGCACTGCGGAGTGACCCGTCAAAGCGTGGCCGTCGTGGAGGCGCAGGGCAGGGTGCTGGGCATCGTCAGCCGGGGCGGTTCGATGACGGCCAACTGGATGCGCTGCAACCAAAGGGAAAATCCGCTCTTTGAAGAATATGACCGGCTTCTGGATATCGCCCGCCGCTATGACATGGTGTTGAGTCTGGGCGACGGCCTGCGGCCCGGGGCCATTGCCGACGCGACGGATCAGGGGCAGGTCTTCGAGCTGAACCTGCTGGGCGGGCTAGCGGCCCGTGCCCGCGCCGCCGGGGTGCAGGTCATGATCGAGGGGCCCGGACACGTTCCGATCGCCGATGTGGAAGCCAATATCCGGCTGCAGAAGAAAATCTGCCAGGGAGCTCCGTTTTATGTTCTGGGGCCGCTGCCGACGGACATTGCGCCCGGCTACGACCACATCACTTCCGCGATCGGGGGCGCCATCGCCGGCGCCGCCGGCGCAGATTTTCTATGCTATGTAACGCCGGCCGAGCATTTGCGTCTGCCCACGCTGGCCGACGTGCGCGACGGCGTAATGGCCGCGCGTATCGCCGCGCACATTGCCGACATTGCCAAAGGCATCCCGGGCGCTTTTGAGCGGGACCGGAAAATGTCCGAGTGTCGAAAGAACTTTGACTGGCAGGGGCAGGTGGACGCCTCCCTTGACCCGGACAAAACGACCGCGCTTTTGGAAAAAAGCAAAAGCGCGAATGAGGAAGGCTGCACCATGTGCGGCGAATTCTGCGCGATTCGTCTGGGTAAGAAATAAATCCAATCGCCGCGAGGAAAACAGATTGATCCGAAAGGCGGACGATTCTTCCATCGAAAAAAGGCAGGTCGCGAAGCGGGTTGTTGAGGGCCTGCGGCGCGCGGGTTTTGAAGCCTACTTTGTGGGAGGCTGCGTTCGGGATTTTGTACGCGGGGGTTTCCCCGGCGATTACGACATCGCCACCTCCGCCCTGCCGGATCAGGTCCTTCGTCTTTTTGAACATACCGTTGCCGTGGGCGCCAAATTCGGTGTGGTGGTGGTTCTGGAGGACGGTTTTTCCTATGAGGTGGCCACGTTTCGCAACGACGATGTTTATGAAGACGGACGCCGTCCCACACAAGTGCGCTTTTCATCGGCCCGGGAAGACGTCCTGCGACGGGATTTTACGATCAACGGCCTGTTGATGGATCCCGAAACCAACGACATTGTCGATTATGTCGGCGGCCGGGACGACATCGAAAAGAAAATCATTCGCACAATCGGCGATCCGGCTGTTCGTTTTAATGAAGACTATTTAAGAATGCTGCGGGCGATCCGTTTTGCCGCCCATCTGGATTTTCATCTGGAGGCAGACGTTCGGGACGCCATTCTGCGCCACGCGGCGAAAATCCGGGAGATCAGTTCGGAGCGCGTGCAGGAGGAATTGAACAAAATCCTTACGAGAGGCGGAGCGCGGCGGGGTTTGGAATTGATGGCCGAGACGGGTCTGCTGAAACAAATCCTGCCGGAAGTGGACCGGATGCGGGGGGTGGAACAGCCGCCCCGTTTTCATCCGGAAGGAGATGTCTGGCGGCACACGCTGATGATGACGGAAATCCTGTCGGAGGAAAACCGGCCGGAGGCGGACACGGCGCTGGCCTGGGCGGCGCTTTTGCACGACGTCGGCAAGCCCGTTACACGGACGGAGGATGAAAAGGGCGTTCATTTTTACGGACACGTGAAACTGGGAGAATCCATTGCTGATGATGTGATGCGGCGGCTGCGGTTCTCGCGAACCCTCCGGGAAACCGTTCTGGACCTGATTCGTCAGCACATGGCGTTTATGAATGTGCAGAAAATGCGGCCTGCCCGATTGAAGCGGTTTTTGCGGATGCCGAATTTTCAGCTGCACCTGCAATTGCACCGGCTGGATTGTCTGGCCAGTCACGGGATGCTGGATCATTATGAATTCTGCAGGGAGCAACTGCAAAAGACGGAGCATGACGATCTGCACCCGCCGCGCCTGCTGACGGGAGACGATCTGCTGTCGATGGGTTTTCTCCCGGGAAAGCGGATCGGGGAAATCCTGCGGGCACTGGAAGAAGAACAGTTGGAAAACAGAATTCGCAGTTGGGAAGAAGCGGTGGCGTTTGTCCGTGCCGGATGGAAGGCGTAGCGAAAAGATGCACCCGAAAGGAAAAATAAAAACGATCGGATTGTCCTTGGTGCTGTCCTTCGTGATGGGATTGCTGGTACTGGCATGCGCGGGCCGCGAAGCCAAGGTGCATCCCACCGCGCCCCGACCGGACAAGAAGCAGCTTGCGACCATGGGGCACACGATTCAGGCGGGTGCCTTCGCCCGGGTGGAAAACGCCGTGCGTCTGACGGAGAAACTCCATCGCCAGGGGCTTCCTGCCACGTATTTCAAAGCGTCCGACGGGCTGTTCAAGGTACGCTTCGGAAACTTCGCGACGAAGGAGTCGGCTCGGCTTCAAGCGGAGTCGCTCCAGCAGAAGGGCGTGATTGAAGAATACTATATCGTATTGCCGGAAGATTCCGCAGCGGCCAAACGGAAGCAGTACGGAACGGATTATTTACGGGAGTCGCTGGTGAAAACCGCTCACGATTTTATCGGCGTGCCGTATCTGTGGGGCGGCGTGTCCGTGGACACCGGCTTTGACTGCAGCGGGCTCACCATGACGGTGTATCAGTTGAACGGTCTGGATCTGCCGCGACATTCACGAACGCAGTATGACGCGGGAGAGTCGATCCCTCTGCAGGATCTGCAAAAAGGCGATCTGGTATTTTTTGACACGCGAGGGAAGGGAAAAGTTTCTCATGTGGGCATTTACATCGGCGCCGGACGATTTATTCATGCACCGTCGAGCGGAAAAAAAATCCGCATCGACGCGCTTACCTCCGATTACTATGCCCGTCGTTTCATCGGAGCGAAAACATATCTCTGATGAAAATACTCTGAGAGCCTTGCTGCCAAAGGATTTCACGGCATGAACCCGTCTTATTCACGCCGGATTATCTTTTTACGGCCTTTACGCTTGCGCAAAAAATTCTTTTTGAAAAAATAAAAAAGTAAAAATATTTTATAGTTTTTGTTGACCGCAAGAAAAAAATAAAGTAATATTAAGCCACATTTGTAAGATTATGGATTCTGCAAAGATGAAGTAAACTCAATTAAAGGAGGCGAAACCCAATGGCAGCAACAGCAAAGAAAGTCGTCAAGAAGGCCGCAGCGAAGAAACCGGCAGCGAAGAAGAAGGTCGTGAAGAAGGCCGCAGCAAAGAAACCGGCGGCGAAAAAGAAAGTTGCCGCAAAGAAGCCCGTGGCGAAAAAGAAGGTCGTGAAGAAAGCAGCCAAGAAGTAATATCTATCAGCCGTCCATATTTAAAGAGCAGGCGGACACAAGTTCCCTGCTCTTTAAATATCCAATCCGCCCCATTCTATTCCGATGAGCCTCCGCATCCGGTTCCAGAAGTGATTCAAGAAGAAAGACCCGATTCTCGGCATCGACAACAAAACGCAATCCGTCCGAGCGCCGGTTTTGATTGACAAGGCAGACCGCTTTACAAAAGAGTTTACAAACAAAAATGTTCAAGTTGCTCGATGAGGAAATCCGCGACCTCACCGGCGATTCCAAAAGGCCGGGGGAAGAGTGAAAGAAAGTTTTAAGTTTTAAGATTTAAGTTTTAAGAGTTAAAGATACATTATTCGCGGTTAGTGTAAAATCAGGATTTCTACTTAACCCTTAAATCTTAAAACTTAATTACTTATTTCTTAAATCTTTTGCCCCATTGACAGAATCCGCAAAGCGACATATATCCAAAACGCATAAATTTTGAGAGAAAAGGCGGATTTCATGCTGGAACTAAAGAATTTGTATTTTACCGTGCAGGATAGCGGAGAAAGCAGTGGAGGTCCGCGCAACATCATTGATGGGGTCGATTTTACATTCGATGACGGGAAATTTTATGTGATCACCGGGCCCAACGGCAGCGGCAAGACCACACTGGCTAAATTGATCATGGGGATTAATCCGATATCGCAGGGCGCGATCATTTTCGATGGACAGGATATATCCGCTTGGACGATCACCGAACGGGCAAAAGCAGGAATCGCCTACAGTTTTCAGCAGCCCGCACGGTTCAAGGGCATCACGTTTCGTGATCTGTTGACGATTGCCACCGGTATTGAAGATGAACATAAACTTCTGGAGATTCTAGGCCGGGTGGGCATTTGCCCCCTGTCCTTTCTGGATAAGGAAGTGGATGCCCGGCTGTCCGGCGGTGAAATCAAAAAGATTGAGCTGGCGACGACCATTGCCGCCAATCCCAAACTGGCCATTTACGACGAACCGGATACGGGGATCGATTTATGGACCATTGGTCCGATGGTGAGCCTTTTGAAAAGAGAGCTGGCCGAAAACCGTACCACCACCGTCGTGGTCAGTCATAATAAAGCCTTTCTGGAAGCGGCGGATGTAGTCCTGATACTCAATTCGGGCAAGATTGCTTATAGCGGAGATCTGGAAGGCGCCATGCCGCTGCTGGATGATTTGAGTGTATGCACGTATCGAGACAGTTGTGAAGGAGAGCGTGATGCTGGATGCTATCGATAGAGCCTTGTTGAAAACCGTCGCCGAGCTGGAGGAATTGCCGAAAGGCGCCTATAACATAAGAAAGAACGGCAAACTGCTGGACCGGCATGTATCGGCGAATATCAACATTGAGACCAACGAAGATGAATCCGGCATTATCGTCAAAATCAAACCGGGAACGAAAAACGAATCGGTCCATATTCCCGTAATCCTAAGCCAGGCCGGCCTGTACGACGTCGTGCAGAATGCCTTCATCATCGGCGATGACGCCGAAGTGACGATTGTGGCCGGCTGCGGCATTCACTGTGGTTCGTCGGAACCGGAAGGTCACGCCGGTATCCATGAATTTAGGGTCGGCAAAAGGGCGAAGGTGACGTATGTTGAAAAACACTATGCCTCAGGCGACGGCAAGGGACGTAGAAGTCTCAATCCCACCACCAAGGTATTTTTAGCCGAAGGGGCTAAGGCCGAAATGGAGCTCACCCAGATTGGCGGAGTTGATGAGGCCGACCGGCTCAATGAAGCGGTGCTGGGGCCCGACAGTCTTTTGCTGATCACCGAAAGGGTTTTGACCGACGGGGAGCAGACCGCCGTCTCCAGGAACAATATTGTGTTAAAAGGCGCGGGAAGCCGTGCCAACATGATTTCGAGATCGGTGATGAAAGGAAATTCCAAGCAGACATTCTACGCAATGATGGACGCGCAAAATAAATGTTTCGGTCATATTGAATGTGATGCGATCATTATGGATAACGGCACCAATGAAACCATGCCGTCGCTCAAAGCCGGTCATCCCGATGCGGAATTGACTCATGAAGCCTCGATCGGTAAAATTGCCAACGACCAGCTGACCAAGCTGATGAGCCTGGGGTTGACCTATGACCAGGCCGTAAACCGCATCATTCAGGGATTCCTGAAATAGCCTGCCTTGAAAAAACGTATTGCCTGAATTTGCGACATCCTCTATAATACCGCGCAACTACATTCATCCGTCAAAGGGGGTATTCATGGATAAAAGAATAAACGCACTGGCCTTTGCTTTGGAAAATGAAGAAAAGGAGCGTGAGTTTTATCTTGCCCATGCCCGGAAGACCAAGAACATGGCCGGGAAAAACATGTTCAAACAGATTGCCGACGAGGAGAAAGAGCATTACGAAATGCTCAAAAAGCTGCATGCGAAGTGGGAAGAAAAGAAGAAATGGCCGGCCACGATTCCCCTGAAAGTCCGGCCGTCCTCTTCCGGGACCGTGTTGCAGGGCATGTCCGGGAAAAAATCAGCCCGCATTACCGGGACGGATGATGAACTCAAAGCGGTCCGGACGGCGATTGATTTTGAGGCGCGCGGCGTGGCCCTTTATACAAAACTGGCCAAGCAGTGCACGGATGCCAAAGAGATTGCTTTTTTCAATATGCTCGCCTCAGTGGAGCGGCAGCACTTGCTGTCGCTGAAGGATACGGAAGAATTTCTGGCCGATCCGGCCACCTGGTATCAGCATATGGAACGCTCGGGTCTGGACGGGGCGTAATCCCCGTTTCAAAACGCTTGCCGCGGGTATCCACCGGCGCATTACAAGCCGGCTTCTTCCAGTTTAGAGGAAAGGTCCGTCCAGAGCGTATAGGACGTCTCCAGTTCGCTTTCAATGCTTTTGCATTCTATTTGAAGCTCTTTGATGGCCGGCGGGTTTTTGTGTGTTTGCGGATCACACAGCAGTTTTTCGCAGTGCATTTTTCGGTTTTCCATCCCGGCGATTTTTGCTTCCAGAGCGGTCAGTTCTTTTTTCAAGGCGTTTCGGATCTTCGACCGCCGGTTGCGCTCCTCGGCTTCAAGCCTCTTCTGATCCTTCAGGGAAGCCTTTTTCCCCGGCGTCCCTTCTTCCCGTTTGTGATTCGAATCCGCCTCCACTGCTCCCTGGGCGCGCTTTTCAATAAAGTAGGAATAATTGCCCGCGTAATCCGTAATCGCTCCATCCTTGAGTTCAAAGACCCGGTTGACCAGACGATCCAGAAAGTAACGGTCGTGGGAAACAATGGCCACTGTGCCGGAATAATGAAGCAGAGCGTTTTGAAAAACGTCTTTGGTCCTGATGTCCAGATGATTGGTCGGTTCATCCAGCACCAGGAAGTTGGTATCGAGCAGCATGATTTTCAAAAGCGCCAGGCGTGATTTTTCTCCGCCGGACAGGACGCTGACGGACTTGAAAATGTCGTCTCCCGAGAAAAGGAACGCTCCCAGCAGGTTGCGCTTGTTCTGGTCGTCGGCGGACGTAGGAACCGATCGCACTTCTTCCCAAATGGTGTTTTCATAATTCAGATTCTGGGAACTTTCCTGAGAGAAAAAGGCCATGGTGACCCCTTCTCCGTATTTTACCGATCCGCGGGCGGGTTTTTCGGAAAGACTCAAAAGGCGAGATAACGTGGATTTGCCCGATCCGTTCACTCCGACAAAGGCCACCTTGTCGCCCCGGAAAAGCGAAAAATTCAAACCGGAAAAAACCGTCAGGTCTCCATAGGCATGTCCCAGATGGCAAACCGTGACCACTTCCTTCGCGCTTTTTTTGCCTTCCGGGAATTTCATGACGACGCTTTTGGCGGGGCCTTCCATTTGAAGGTTTTTAAATTTTTCCAGCATTTTGACTCGGCTTTGCACCTGCGAAGCTTTGGTGGCCTTGTAGCGGAACCGCTCCACAAAACCCTCGATTTTTTTGATCTGCGCTTTTTGCAGCTCCATTTCCTTTTTCAGCGCATCGAGCCGCCGCCCCTTTTCGGACAGGTAACGGGTATAGTTGCCCGGATAGAGGTGAATGCGGCCGCTGGCCAGTTCCGCGATCTGCGTGGCGATCTTGTCCAGGAAAAAATGATCGTGGGACACGACCAGAATGGTTCCGGGGTAGTCCTTCAGGTAGCTTTCCAGCCACTCCATGCTTTCCGTATCGAGGTGGTTGGTCGGTTCATCCAGCAGCATGATGTCCGGCCGGGCCAGCAGGATGGAGGTCAAGAGAATCCTCATTTTCCAGCCGCCGGAAAACACATCGCAGGTTTTGTCAAAATCCCGCGGCTGGAAGCCGAACCCCTTGAGGATCTGTTTGGCCCTGGCTTCAAAAGCGTATCCGTCGCGGGCGGAAAATTCGGCGGTGGTTTGCGCATAGCGGCGGGAGAGTTCTTTGGATTCGCGTGCAGAGGAGGGAACCTGGGCCATTTGCCGCTCCAGGCTGCGGAGGTCCTCCTCCAGCCCGGCGATGCCGCTTTTCCTGCGAAGAAATTCGATGAGGCCCGTCGCCTCCAACTCGACCAGATCCTGTGGGAGATAACCGATCTTTTTCTGCTTCCGGCCGGGGATTTCGATCAGACCGTTGTCGAGGCGCACCTCATCGAGGATGGCACGAAAAAGGGTCGTTTTGCCCGCTCCATTGTCGCCCACCAGGCCGATGCGGCTTTTCGGATGAACGGTCCAGTTTATCCGGTCAAACAGCTGCTTGTCCAGAAAAGACAAACTGACATTGCGGAAATAGATCACCCGGAACACCCCGTTGTTGAATGAGCGGGACTATAGGAAAATAACCTTCGGGTGTCAATCTCTTTCCGTAAAAGCCTCCGGATTTGCCTTTTCCAGCCAAGGCTTTGTGTTGATGTTTTCTCCCCAGAAGATTTTAGGATCGGGAGGCGAAGCGCCCCACCAGTTGTTGCGGGCGTCAATGTAAATCGACGAAAAACTCTGAATGGCCACCGTGTTGCCGGTGAAGTTGTTTTGAAAGATTCTGGGATTGGCCGAGCCGACGCACGTAATCGCGCCTTCGCCATGATTGTCCGCAAATGTATTATAAGAGATCACCGGTGTAGCGTCTTTGCGGCAGTATACGGCGTTTTGCGAGGCGTGCGCGATGTAGCTGTGGGAGATTTCGGGCGATCCCGTGTAAATATCAAAAGCGGTTGTCGCGTACTTTACGATGCAGTAGGCAAAAGCGCTGTTGACTTTGGTGGCTTCGGAAAAGCGCACGGCGCTGACATAGAATCCCGGAGCCGGCGAAGAAGAGGCGGCGGTAAAAGTGATCGGTTTCTCCCTGGTTCCCTTCGCGATGATGCCGCCGTTTTTAGCAATAAGGGAAGTTTTCTGTTCAAATTCCAAGACAACGCCCGGTTCGATATAGAGGGTTGCACCGCCATCGACGACCACATCCTTCGTCACGCGGTAGGGGCTGTTGAGCAAAATCAGATAAGAATCAGAATGAATTGACGTTTGAAGATTTTTTTCCAGTATCGTCATGGCCAGACTCTTGCCTTGCGGCCAGGGAGCGTCCAGCGCGGAACGAACATCAACACGGCCATGTATTCCGGCCAGGATGTCCGCCATCTTCGCGCTACCCCACCAATTGTCCAGGGCTTTTGCCGGCGACCCGGTCATCCGGCCCGACATATTGTATGGTTGGTTATCGACCAGATTGTTCTGGCATATGAGGGCCTGAGAGCCTTCAACGACGATGCCGCTATTCTGGTTTCGGGTAATGGTGTTGTGCTCTATTTCCCCCGCAGCCGATTGCACCATTAAACCGGTTTTTCCGTTTTCCTGGATGGTATTTTCCAGAATCCGCGGCGCAGCCTCATCACTGGCCGAGATGGCGATCCCTCTGTTTTTATAAAGCGTGTTCTTGCGGATGAGGGGTTTGGAGAACGCCCCCGAAATCCGGATGGCATCCATATTTTGTGTAAACTCTGAATTTTCTATGCTAGGCGAAGAGGCCTGACAAAGGACGGCTGTCTGCGCATTGCGCACGCGGACGAACGCCAGCTTGTTTTCACGGTCTTTGACGTTGGCAAAGGTGATGCCGGGCCAGGGCTTGTCGTCGGATAGCGAGTCGAAACGAATAATCCGCTCGTTGTCGCCTTTGGCGAAGAGCCGCCCTTCAACAATCAGCGCTCCGCCTTTGGATCGAATTTCCGTTCCCGGTTCGATGGTTAGAAGCGCCTTGTCTTTAATAATGACATCCGCCTCTAAAATGTAGGGACTGGCGCCGGAATACCAGGTTGTTTCCGCTTCAATATTACCGGAAACAGGCGTCGGCCCCGGCGCAACCGGCATGCCTTCCGTCTGGCTCATCGCACTTTCGTTGCCGGCAAAATCCAAAGCGGTGATCCGGTAATAATATATTCTGGAGTTGATCAGATTTTCATTCTTGTCTTTATACTCGTTCAGCTCCGTTTTGCCGATTGGGCTGTAGCCGGACAGGGGGGTATCGGAACGGTAAATAAGATATCCGGCCAGGTCCGCCTCGGTATTTTTGTTCCAGCGTAATTCGACCAGTTTGTTGCGCCCCATGGCTTTGACTTCAGCGGGTTTTTCGGGAGGCGTTGTATCCAGCGTGACGGATCCGATGGCATCCACCCATTGAGCGGTATTGCCGGAATCATCGGTCAGATATCCGGTCACGACGGCTTTTTCAATATTGTCACCCGGCACCACTTTGTAAACGCCGTAATAACCGCCCGGTTCGACTTCCTGCATTTCAATGCGTTTGCGATATTGGCCGATGTCGAAATACGCCTGCATGCCGGAGGTCCCCATGATGACCACCTTGATTTCATCGCCCGCTTTTTTCGGCTGGCCTTTTGTATCCTGCGTTAAAAGGGTGATGACCGGAGGACGTTTAGCCTGGGCCAGAGACGGTGTGGGAATGGTTTTGACCATATCGCGGAACAGATCATCGTTGGCGCGCAGGAGCTGAATGTCGCGGACATTCAGGGCGGTCGCGATCACCGTGGCGATAATGCCGACCGGGTTCGTGGAGATGCCGCCTTCATGTTTGCGCACCTTGTGCTTGCCGCTCCACAGAAAATTGCCGGTTTTCGCATCGTACATCTTCACTTCCGCGCCCACGGCAACCTGCGAATAGAGGATCGCGAAATATTTGTCAAAATCGGAAACCTCTCCGAAAACAACGGCGTCAACGCCCAGAATTTCGCCCAGCTTCTGCGGAGGGGTTTTACGGATGGCTTCCGGGTCGGTCAAGCCCGCCTTTGCCAGGAGGTCATCCACTTTATACAGTTCCATGTCTTTGAAGGGAAGGGAGCTGAAATGGTTATAGAAGCCTTTGCGCATGGCGTTTCCCCCCTCCTTGCTGCCGGACAGATCGACAAAGGGCAGGACGGCGACGTAAAGGGGAACATGTTTTTTCATGTAGGGATCTACTTTGTATTCCCCTTCAAACATCGACCGGACTTCCGGTGTGATCAGTGTGGATGGCGTGGAGACGAGGCAGCCCTGCAGCAACAGAGCCGCGGCCGGAATCAGAATCCAAAAGACGACTTTGAATATTTTTCGCACGGTCAAACCTCCATCCTGACGAGATTGTTTGTAATTATATCATACGTCCGGCCGGAATTCATTTTAAAATTCTTTCGCGGATTTGCCGCGCTGAAAGCGCCTGTGCCGGATGCTTCAAGCGGCTCCCGGCGGGCTTAAGCAGGTCCTGCTGGTGATGAACGCATAGTAATCCGAAAAGGCGAGCTGCCAGGGCTGCATGGTCTTGCCGGTTGCGGCCACGAACTTGTGCATGTCGAGCACGCTGTATGCCGGTCGTCTTGCCGCCCGCTGTAGTTCGCCGGTTTTCATGGGGGACAATTCGACTTGATCCAGGCGGGCCTCCTTCAGGATTTTGCGCGCAAAATCGTACCAGGTGCAGCAGCCGCGGTTGGTTACATGGAAAATGCCGCGGGCGTTTTTATCCACCAGAAGCTCCGTCGCTGCCGCCAGGTCGCGCGTGCAGGTAGGCGAACCCATCTGATCGTCGACGACCGTCAGTCTGCCCGTCTCCCTGGCCCGCTCCAGAATGGCCTGAACAAAATTTTTCCCCTTTGCGCCGTAAAGCCAGGCGGTTCGGATCAGAATAAAATTGTCCGTGAGGCGGCGTAGATGGTGCTCGCCCGCCAGTTTGGATGCGCCGTAGGTGTTGATCGGATTGCAGGGATCTTCTTCCGTGTAAGGATGATTCGCGTTTCCGTCAAAAACGTAGTCCGTGCTGTAATGAATCAGGGGAATATTGCCGTCCCGGCAGGCTTGGGCGATGTTTTTGACCGCTTCGGCGTTCACCGCAAAGCATTCTTCCTTGGCGGTTTCGCAGGCGTCCACATTGGTGTAGCCGGCGGCGTTGATGACGAGCTGGGGTTCGGTTTCGGCCACGGCCCTGCGGCATTCGGAGGCGCGGGTGATGTCGATTTCCTCTCTGTCCATGCCGATGACGTCATGCCGATGCCTGAATTGAGCCATCAGATCATTTCCCAGCATCCCCTTGTGTCCGAGTAACAGCACTTTCATGGTTCAGTAGATGACCTCCTTCAAAAATAGACCGCAGGCGGGTGCGGCCGTTCCCGCCTGTTTCCGGTCGCGTGATGCGAGAATCTCCGGGATGCGTTCAGGCAGGATCTTTCCCCGGCCCACATCCACCAGCGTGCCGACGATGTTGCGTACCATATGGCGCAAAAAGCCGCTGGATTCAAGCGTGATTTCCATCAGGCCGTTCTCCGGAGTGTCGATCGCACAGACCGTGAGGAGCCTTACGCGATCCTTAATATCACAGCCTGTCGCGCAAAAGCACGAAAAATCATGCTCCCCGATGAGCCGCGACGCGGCCTGTCGCATGCGGTCAAGATTCAGCGGATAGCGCACATGCCAGACATATTGGCGCTCCAGCGCGGGTCGCAGGCGCTGATTTCGAATGCGGTACAGGTAGACTTTTCCTTTTGCGTCTTTCAACGCGTTGAAGTCCGGCGGAGCTTCCTGCAAATCCTTCACAACAATGTCATCCGGCAAAACACTGTTGACGCCCAGAAATATTTTGTTGGCCGGGAGGAGGGAGTGCGACCGGAAGCTGGCCGCCTGATTCACGGCATGCACACCTGCGTCCGTTCTTCCCGACGCGATGACGGTCACGCTTTCGCCGATGATGCGCGCCAGCGCCTCTTCCACGACCTGCTGAAGGGAAAGTCCGTTGAGCTGTCTTTGCCAGCCGCAGTAGGCCGCTCCGTCATATTCGAGAATCATTTTGAAGTTGCGCATCTTGTACAAATCAGGCTTGCCAGTTTGCTTCAAAAAGGTTAAGCACTTCTCCGACGTTTCCAAAACGCAGAGCCGGGCCGTTAATTCTCCGTGAGCGATCCTAACGTAGGCCCGAAGCCCGGTCAAGATAAAAACGGGAAACGATCAATGGATTCAAAAGATCACGAAGGAGATTCGCTATGGGGGACGATATCAGACAGACGACGACGGAAGAAAAGATCCGTGATTTTGAAGCCAGGGTGCAGTCCCTGGTGCAAATGGGCGGCGCGAAGCAGGTGCAGAAGCAGCATGAAGGAGGGAAGCTCACGGCCCGCGAACGGTTGGACCGGTTGTTTGATAAAGACAGTTTTCAGGAAGTGCAGCTTTTTGTCAAACACCACGCAACCCTTTTCGGTATGGATAAAAAAGAAATTCCCGCCGACGGCGTCATTACGGGCTTCGGCAAGGTCAACGGCCGGGTTGTCTTCGCGGCCGCGCAGGATTTTACCAGCGCGGGCGGAACCCTGGGAGAAATGCACGCCAAAAAAATCTGGAAGGTCATGGACCTGGCGCTCGACGCGCAAAAGCCGTTCATTTCCATCAACGATTCCGGCGGGGCGCGCATTCAGGAGGGCGTTCCGTCTCTTGAAGGCTACGGCGGTATCTTCTACCGCAATACGCTGGCCTCCGGTTATATCCCCCAGATTACCGCGATTATGGGACCGACGGCGGGCGGCGCTGTGTATTCTCCGGCGCTTACCGACTGGATTTTCATGGTGAAGAACACGTCTTACATGTACATCACGGGGCCGGACGTCATCAAGGCGGTGATCGGGGAAGAAGTTTCGCAGGAAGATCTGGGAGGCGCGATGGCACATGCCTCGAAGAGCGGCGTCTGCCATGTCGTAACGGAAAACGATACAGACTGCATCGATAAAATCAAAATGCTTCTGTCCTATTTGCCGGACAGCTGTCATTCGCCGCTGCCGGTCAGGGAGTCCACGGACACGCCGGACCGGGAGTGCCCCGAGCTCAACAAGATTATTCCCGACAAAGCGTCGCGCGCCTACAACATGAAAAACATCATCAAATCGGTTGCCGACAACGGCGAATGGTTTGAGCTTCACGCGAATTGGGCGCCGAACATCATCGTCGCCCTGATCCGCATCATGGGCCGGCCCGTGGGGGTCATCGCCAACAATCCTCTGTCTTATGCAGGCGTTCTCAACGTCAACGCTTCGGACAAGGCGTCGCGCTTTATCCGTTTCTGCGACGCCTTCAATATTCCGCTGCTTACGTTCTCCGACGTTCCCGGCTACATGCCCGGCACGGACCAGGAATGGGCGGGTATCATCCGCCACGGCGCAAAACTGCTGCACGCCTATTCGGAAGCCACGGTGCCGAAGATCACCGTCGTCACGCGCAAGGCTTACGGCGGGTCCTATATCGGCATGTGCTGTAAGCAGTTGGGGGCGGATTACGTCATGGCCTGGCCGACAGCGGAAATCGCCGTGATGGGGGCTTCAGGCGCCTGCAACATCATTCACCGCGCAGAAATCAAAGCGGCGGCAGACCCGGAGGCCAGACGCGCCGAACTGATCGCGGACTACGAGGAAAAATTCAACAATCCCTACTACGCCGCATCGCTGGGCGCCATCGAAGAAGTGATTTTGCCCAGCCAGACACGCAAGCGCATCGTCGTTCTGCTGGAGGCCCTGCGGAACAAAAAAGAAACAAGGCGGGAGAAGAAACACAACAACATTCCGCTGTAACGGCAGGTCATGGGACAGAGGGGATTACGCTGAAGACTGAAGGCTGTCGGCTTTAAGGGAGACAGGGAAGGGTTGCCACCGTTTCCTGCCTCCCTTTTTTTGTACATTGCCTTGATTTATATCAAAATATTACTTATTATTACAAAAAATCATAATATTTCCTTTACAAAAACATTTGCAAATGCTAAAAACCCGCCAGTCATAATTGACATAGGCATTAACGCTAATGTCATTTGTGATGCATTTGATAATGACTTCAAATGCTGAATGATAATGATCAACAATATCGAATGTTTGGATAATATCATCATATGATTTAGGAGGTTAAAAATGAAGAGATTTTGGTTGGTTTTGCTGTCACTGGGACTGATCGTCGCCTTCAGCTCGACAGCGATGGCCGTTGAGGTCAAGTTAAGCGGCGAGTTTTACGCGGGTGGGATGTATCTGGATAAAACAAACTTTACCAAAACCACGACGGGTGGAAACCCGAGCACGGCTTTTTATTACCAAAGATTAAGGGCCAGAACGGATTTCACGGTTACCCCCGGCCTGAAATTGATCACGCGTTTAGACGCGATGGAGAGAGCCTGGGGCGCAACCAGAAGCAATCCAGGCACAGCGCTTGCAGCCGATTCCGCGGGGACCACGGCGGAAAATGAAAACATCGCCATTGACTGGGTTTACATCGATTACAAGTCAGCCATCGGCACGTTTCTGGTTGGTTACATGAACTATGGAAGCACGGGTACGATTTTCGGCAATAGCAGTGCACCGCAGGCAAGAATCCGGTTCAACAGAATGTTCGGTCCGATCAATGTGTGGGCTTCTATTTCGAAGGTCAAAGAGAACAGCAAGACAGCTATTAATCCTGTTCCCCCTGCAACGGCCGCTTTTGCCGATTCGGACAATGACGTCTATCACCTCGAAGGTATTTACAACTGGGAAAATGGCCGCGCCGGTCTGAATATCAACTATTACAATTATGCCAACACACGACCGCCTGCGGTTCCCGCGGCGAACGGCAGTTACAGAAGAACTTATTTCCTCTTCACGCCGTATCTGATGGCTAAATTCGGCCCTGTGTCTGTGCAGGCTGAATTCAATTACCTCAACGGTACGGACAAGTATGAGGATGGCGTGGTCAAAGTGGCTGGTGTGGACAAGGTGACACTGGAAAACATCTCCGCCTATCTTGACGCGACAGCCAATTTCGGTATGTTTTACGCGGGCGGCAGCATTGCCTACGTGTCCGGCGACGATCCGGGATCAAACGACAAAACGGAAGGCGGGCTCATCAACAGCGGACGCGACTGGAATCCCTGCCTCCTCATGTTCAGTTATTACGACCGGGCCAAATGGGCCGGCAATCTCACGGGCTATGGAACCAGCTCCGACACTGGTTTGATGGCGAACGCCTGGTTCTTCCAGTTCCGGGGCGGCGTGAAGCCGACCGAAAAGTTGGATGTCATGGCCTCTGTATCCTATGCCAACGCCGATAAGAAACCTGCAACCTATCTTTACAATGATTATGGATGGGAAATGGATTTGACCGCAACCTACAAAATCACCAATAACCTGTCCTATATGGTGGGCGCGGGCTATTGGTTCACCGGTAAGTACTACAAAGCCAACCTGGTCGCCAACAATGAGTTGAACGACGATTTCCTGGTTATCAACAAGCTGACGCTGACGTTCTAAAAAAGGCGAAGGGAAAAGCAACGAGCAATGAGCGACAAGTAAACGGAAGTAAGGGTCTTCAGACCTGTCACGGCGTATGGTCGATGCTGAAAAGCTCAAAGCTCATGGCTCATAGCAAAAAGAAAAGATAGACGGTAAGTTGAAAGAAGCCCTGCGGTCGAAAGCCGCGGGGTTTCTTTGCCTTTGATGGATAAAATTTGGTTGCGTTTGCTGTGTATATACCGTAATTTGCTTGCGGTTGCTCGATGGTGGTTCATTAAACAAACAGTTATCTGTTCCCGGGAGGTTTTGAGATGAATTTTAAGATCATAGGGCTCATCGTGGTTGCCTGTCTGGCCGTCGTCTTCGTTATCCAGAACGTGTCGGCCGTGACGGTCAGTATTTTTTTCTGGGAAATTTCCCTGTCTCTTGCCCTGCTTATTTTCTTTGTCCTGGCGTTCGGTTTTGTCTTCGGCTGGTTTTTGCACAGCTTTTTAGCGTATCAAAAGGTAAAAAAAGAAGTGACCGAAATTCAAAAAGATATGCGTTCGTAAAAACGATAAGACAGCCATTCGATTAACCTTTTACAACCTGCGGGCCTGAAAGGCTCAACCGTCCATCCACTCTTTCCCTCCCAGCACACGGGCAACCATCATACTGGAGACATTGTCGCCGACGGCGTTGACCATGGTGGCCGGCGCGTCCACCAGCGTGCCGATCATGGTGATGAGCGGAAACGCTTCGGGAGGAAAACCGCACAGGGACAAAATCAAGAGCTCGCCGATCGTGCCGCCGCCGGGAATACCGCTGACCACCACGCCGGTCAAAAGCGCGATACCCAGAGCGGTTAGAATCGTATCGACGCCGGTAAAGGGCATTTGAAAAATCCCGAAGAGAAAGGCAATCTTCAAAACAGCGGCCAGGCACGATCCCTCCATATGCATGGTCGCGCCGATGGGAATCACGACTTCGCTGATATCTTTCGGCACGCCGATTTCTTCAGCGGCTTGCAGATTGGCGGGAATGGTTGCCATGGAACTGCCGGTGGCCAGCGCCAGGACGGACGGGGGAATGATGTGGCTCCAGAATGATTTGACGCCACGGGAGCGCCCGGCGAGGTATGCGTAAAAAGTAAAAGCAATGAAGAAGTATAACAAGGCCGTCGGATAGTAAACAGCCATCGCCCGCGCGTAGGAGCCCAGAAGCTCCGGGCCGAAAACGCCGACCAGGTAAGCGAAATAGGCGCACAGGCCGATCGGCGCATAGTACATAATGAAGGAGATCAGCTTCATCATGACCGTGTTGGCCGAGGTGAGAAACCTCGTGAAGTCTTTTCCCTTTTCGCCCGCGGCGGACGCAGCCACTCCGACCAGCATGGAAAAGATGATCAGGGCCAGCATGTTATTTTTGGATAACAGATCGGGAAAGTCAGGGACCGAAAAGGCCCGGACGATCTGCTCGGCGGCTTTGAACTGCTGCAGCCCTTCGCCCGCGGGCAGGGAAAATTTTACGCCCGAGGCGGGCGGAAAGAAAATGACGGCGACCATCATGACCGCCGAGGCGATCAAGCCGGTGATCACAAAAACCAGAATCATGATCAGGAGGATTTTCCCAAGACGCTTGAGATGGGTCATGGAAGCGACGGTGGAGGCGATGGAAAAGAACACAAGAGGCACAATGACGGTGAAAAGCAGATGTAAAAACAAATCGCCCAGCGGTTTGAGCCGGGCGGCGTCCTTCTGAAAGGCCATGCCGAGAATAGCACCGAAAACAATCGAGGCGATGAGCAGAATCGAAAACCCGTAAGATTTCAGAAACGGCGGCGGATGGATTTTCATGTCTTTACTTCACCGGAAAGTTGAAATACTTGTCGGGATAAGGTTCGTTGTTGAGTGTGAAGTGCCACCACTCTTCGGGCAGGTTCCGGAAGCCGTGTTTTGCCATCAACGTCTTCAGAAGGAGGCGGTTGGCTCTCTGCTGCGGACCGATGTCTTTGTTTTCGGGATGGGACAGCTCTCCGAAGCAGTCGAAGCCCGTGCCCATATCCAAAGAATTGTCCGCAAAACGAACACCGGCCGGCAGATAACACTCCTTGAGGGGATCACCGGTTTTGTAAGCGGGCTGTATCGGGGCCGGCAGCGGCACAAGGGTCAGATCCACCGTGCTCCCCCGGCTGTGGCCGGAGCGCTCGGCGATGTAGCCGTCGCGGAAAAGATGGCGTTTGTCCACCGTGGGGTAAAATTCTTTCTTGGTCCTGGTGTCGTTGATATCTTTCGCCCAGCGCACAAAGTGGTCGACCGCCATTTGCGGACGGTAGCAGTCATAGATCTTGATGGTCATGCCAAAAGGCGCGAGGTCTTTCTGAACCCGGGCCAGAGCCTCTGCGGCCGGACGGGTCAGGATGCACGTGGGCGCAAGGTAGCCTTCCACTTTGACGCCCAGAAAATTGTGCTCGGTAAAATATCGGACATCCAGCAGAGCGTCGGGGATGATTTCCTCGATGTGAACAAAGGTGTTGGGCATGGCCTCTTCACAAAAGGACACGGGAGGCCCTCCGGCGGAAAACAGAATTGCAGCCAGCAGGACAATCGCAGATAATTTTAACTTCATGAAAAAACCTCCTTCACTTACAGTTCCTCAGGGTTGATGAACATCATGGGATTTTTCATGGGATTCAACCAGCCGAGAATCTTCAGGATATCATCTTCCGATACCGCGACGCATCCGGCCGTCGTGGAATTCGCGCCAGCCCAGACGTGCAGGAAAATCGCGCTGCCGAGTCCTTTGATGACCGGGTCCGTGTTGTATTCAATCACGATCCCGTATTTGTAGAGATCGTCATCGCGCTTCATTCTTTCGTAGGAGGCGGCCTTCGTCTGGTTTTTCTTGATCAGGCGATTGTAATCCGGATCGTTCGGGTCGTCGATCCACAAGTCGTCCTCCAGAATCTGAAGGTAAGGCATTTGGGTGGGAGCGGACGGCGGATAACCAAAAGCGATTTTCAGCCGGAAGAGCCCTGAAGGTGTGCGCCCGTCCCCTTCCCGTTTTTCGCCTTGCGGCGCGAAACCGTTTTTGCCGATGACGGCGTCTATGGGTTTCATGGCCTGTCGCCAGGAGGAATCCGTCTTTTCCAGGGGATAAATCTTATAGGAAGTCAGGAAAAGAAAGCTTTCGTCCGTCACCAGAAGAATCTGCCCGGTGTTTTCCATCCGGGCGGCTTGTGCATCAAGCGCCGACCGGTTCGTCACGGCGGTGCGCGTCGCGCAGGCGGCAAGAGACAGAAGGGCCGTAAGAGCAAGCAGAACGCCTATTCCGGGCAACCATTTTCCCGATTTTTCGCCAATGAGGATCATGAGCGGATTTGTAATGGAAAGCGGTTCATTTTTCAATCACTTTGTGATGTTGTTTCATGGCGGTTTTCTTGTTTCGCTGACGATGGTTGATCGGGGCCGGGATTGGATGATTGTGCGCCGGCGGAAAAAAGTCATTTTTTGGCGAAAACTGTGGTATAAAGCGCCCGGGTTCAGCAAAAAAAAAACAGTCCTGTTAAACATAAGGAGGTTCATTATGAATAGACTGCGTAAAGCGGGAATTTTTCTTGCGGTCGGTGCGCTTCTTCTGTGCGCCTGCGTTGTTTTTGCCCAGGAGGGCAAGGTCGGCATGTCGGATTGGACAAAAATTATTGAGTCCAAGGTAACCAATCAGGTGGGGGATAAGGGACTGATCAACTACGAGGACGGGTACATCGAAGCCGTGGGAACGGGTGCACCACCCGAGCGCTTTTATGGAAAACCGCAGGCGCGGCCTATGGCGTTGCGTGCGGCCCAGGTGGATGCCTTCAGAAACCTGCTGGAAACCGTGCAGGGCGTTCAGATCGATTCACAGACGACCGTCAAGGATTTCGCAGTGGAGAGCGACGTGATCCAGACGGCGGTTTCCGGCATGGTGAAGGGCGCGCAGATTGTGAAAAAGGAGTACCTGTCGGATGGAACCGTGGAAGTAACCGTGCGTATGCCGCTTTCAGGGGTTGCCAGGGCCGTTCTTCCCAAGGCTATCGCCGATGATAAAAAGGATGACCGGGAGCATAAGCCAGTGCCTTTTTCCAAAAAGTCCGCGCCAAAGGATGAAGAATATACCGGTCTGGTGATCGACGGCCGCGGCCTGCAGGCTCGTCCGGCCATGTCTCCCAAAGTTTTCGATGAAAACGGTTCTGAAGTTTACGGGACGCTGATCGTGAACAAAACCTACGCCATGCAGCAGGGCATCTGCGGTTATGCCCGTGATCTGACCTCCGCGCAAAGCAACGCCCGGGTGACCAACATGCCGCTGACCGTGAAGGCAATCCGTGCTCAAGGCGCCGGCATGTCGGAATTTGTCATCAGCAACAATGACGCCAAAACGATCCGCGCCGCGAAACAGAACCTGGCCTTCCTGCAGAAATGCCGCGTTATGGTTGTCCTGGACTGATTTTCGGGCTTCAGAAGATCATTGGATTCAACGAGGGGTCGCTTTGTCCTTGCATAAAGCGGCCCTTTTTATCGCCGTTCTTCAGGGCTTCTTGAATTGAGGGGAATGATCTGGTAAGGACTACGACAATATTTGGAGGTGTGCCCTGATCTTGAGGAGGAGTCCTTTTTTTCAGGAAAATCCCGCAATACTCGAACCGCGATCCGAAAGGAGAAAAATGATCAAATCCATTGCTGAGAGTCCATTGTATTCCATTGTCAATCCGAAAAGCATCGCTTTTTTTGGGGCGTCCAACAATTTTCTGCGCATGGGGTCGATGATGCTTTCCTCCGTGCAGGCGCTGGGGTATGAAGGCAAAATGTATCCCGTTCATCAAAAGGAGAAAGAGGTGCGCGGGCTCACGGCATACCGAAGCGTTCTGGATCTGCCGGAGGTGCCGGATCTGGCCGTGATCGTTCTGCCGACGGCTATCGTCTGCCGTACGATGGAAGAATGCGGCAAAAAAGGCATCCGGCACGCCATCATCGTTTCGGGGGGATTTCGCGAAGCGGGCCCTGAAGGTGCCGCGCTGCAAAAGGAACTGGAAGACGTCGCCCGGCAATACGGCATCCGTTTTCTCGGGCCGAACTGTCTGGGGATTGCCAATCCCTACCTCAAACTCAATCCGACAACTCTCACGACGGAAGGTTCTCCCGGTTTTGTGGGTTTGGCGTCCCAGAGCGGGAGTTTTATCACCCAGATGTTTGATTATCTGCATCGCCACGGAATGGGATTCAGCGCGGCGATGAGCGTGGGAAATGAAGCCAATATCGACATCGTCGATTGTCTGGAATACCTGGGTGCCTGCCCTCACACGAAAGTCGTAACACTGTATATCGAGGGCATTACCCGCGGGGATGCCTTTGTCAAAACGGCAAAACATATCGTGCGGCATAAACCTATCGTGGCCTTGTATGTGGGCGGGTCCGAGGCAGGCAGGCACGCGGGCCGCTCCCACACAGGTTCCCTGTCAGGGCCCAACGAAATTTATGACGGCATATTTCGGCAGTGCGGCATCCTTCGGGCGCAGAGCCTCACGGAAATGTTCGACTACGCGCTGGCCTTGGGAACGCTCCCGAAGCCCAGGGGCAACCGCGTGATCATTCAGACGCATTCCGGCGGTCCCGGCGCCACGGCGGCCGATGCCTGCGGGCGGGCGGGGCTCCGGTTGCCGCCGCTTTCGGCCCAAACCGTGGAAAAACTTCAGCCGATGATTCCCCGCACCGCAAGCACAGCGAACCCGCTCGATCTGACCTACAGCCTGAATTCGGCCGAAAGTTTTTTCAATATTCCGGATCTTCTGCTCGATGACCCGAATGCGGATATGCTGCTGATGTATTTCCTGTCTCCCGGAATTTTTGTCGATCGCATTTTGAGAGAAATGGGCGTTCCCGAAGTGGAGATTCCAAAAACCCGGGACAAGATGCTCATCGATCATGCGGAGGCTTTTTGCAGCCTGGTCCAACGGCATCCGGACAAGCCGATTGTCGGATTTACCTACCGCAGCCTTCAGGAGGGGATGGTACGTTACCTGCTGGACCGCGCGATTCCCATTTATCAGGATCCCGAGCGCGCCGCTCGGGCGATGGCCGCGGTTTTGCAGTATCACCGGGTACGGGCGGAACATTTCAGCCGGCCATAGAAGGTCTGCGAAGGGCGCTCCGTCATGCTGTCGTCCAGGGCCGGGAACCGTGCCGATGCCGGTGGTCCTTCGTTTGCCGAATTACGCTTTATCCGTCAGAAGCCGCACGCCGAAGAGAATGCCCAGCCCGATGCCGATCAGAATCAAAACCAGTGTCACCGTTCCCTGAATGTCCGCGCCGGCCAGACGCATGAAAATGGCAACCGGAAGGGTTTCCGTCTTCATTGCCATGGAGCCCGCAATCGTGATGGTCGCCCCGAACTCGCCCAGCGCCTTGGCCCACGTCAGAACGGCGGAGGAAAGAATGCCTTTTTTACTCAACGGCAAAACCACCGTAAAAAAAGTATTCCAGTGTGACCTGCCCAGGATCCAGGCCATCTCTTCGTACTTTTTCGGAATCTCGTCCAAAACCGCTTTCATTAGTCGGATGGCGACCCCTACCGTCGTTATGAATTGGGCCAGAAGAATGCCGTAGATCGTAAAGACAATTTGAGTCGATCGCTCCTGAATCATTTCCCCGGCGGGCGTGTTGAAAAAAATGAGCAGCATCGCCCCCAGGGCGACGGGAGAGACAATCAGGGGGAGCTCCAGCAGGGTGTCGATTAAGCGCTTGCCGAAAAAATCGTAGCGCGAAAGAGCGTAGGAGGATGGAATGGCAAAGACCAGGGACACGATTGTAGCCAAGGTGGCGGTGAGGACGCTCAGGCGCAGGGAAAAAAGCGTCCGTTCGGAAAAAAGCGTTTCGATGAACAGGGACCCCGAAAAGAAATAAAAGAGAGATAGAATCAGCACCGTATAAATCACGAAAACGGAAACGGCAATCGCGATGGTTAGACTTTTGAAGCTCATTTCCTCGTCCATTCTTTGGGAACCAGGTACTGACCGCCCACCGGTTTGACCTCGCCGATCCAGGCTGACGCTTCTTCCGGACTCATGAAGTAACGATATTTTCTGAAAAACGCCTTTCCCTCGCCGGAAGCGATAAAATCAATAAAATCTTGGGCGAGCTTTTTGTCTTTGGTGTACTTCGATATGGCAATGGGAATATAGCCGATGCGGGGGATTTCGTGTTTTTGAAGCGGGATGGTTTCGATCCGCGCCGGATCCCAGTGTCCAAAGACTTTCCAACCGATGACGGCGTCCACAGCCTTCAAGGAAACGGCGGTCGCCGTCTTCTCGCAGCTTTCGGTGTAGTTTACGAGGTTCCGCCGGAAGACCGTCTTTTGCTCCGGCGATAAGTTTTTTTCGATAATCTCGACGGCATAGAGGCCGACACAAACCCCTTCGGGGTTGGCGATCGCCACACGAAGGCCGGGTTTCGTAAGATCGGTGAGCGTTTTGATCCCTTTGGGGTTGCCCTTCTGCACATTAATGGCCGGTACAAGATAAACGACATACTTTTCCGTTTCCGGATAGACCAGACCCTTTTTCTTGGCAACCTCCATGTAATCCGAAGAACCGGGAAAGTAAATATCTCCCTGTCCGGCGAGCGCCATCTGGGATAAAACAAACCCCGATCCCCCGAAGGTCAGATAAACTTTGACGCCCATCTTTTTTTCAAACGCTTTGGCCGCTTCCTCGGTCGGCGGTTTGCTCGCCGCGCCCGCGAAAATTAAAAGTTCCCGGCCGTGGGAAATTCCCTGAAACATGAACAACGCAAGACAGCAAAAGACCGTAAAGATCCTAAGGATACAAATCACAGATGAACCCCACTTTTTTCATGCTTGCATTCAATAAAGCATATGCGCTGCTTAGTCAAATCGTTTCGCCTGTGTGGTGCACTTTTTCAATAATACCCGGCATTGGCTTGTGCCGTGTCTTTTCTCGAAGGCTTCTTTGGGTTCACGCACCTTCAAATGGACGGCAAGCTTAGTTCCCTTATCCTTGGGATCAGTGTTGCCGCAGGCCTGTCCCAGAACCATGAATGCACCGGCGAGTGCGCCGCGTTTTTCCCGCAGCCTGCCCATCTCTCCGCCGAAAATGGAAGACATTATTTTCGCCGTTTCTTGATCCAGCCCGAATCGATCAAAAAGGGCGGCAAAACGATTTGCGAACACGAGTATCCCTCGTCAAAAATTTCAGAACGAGGTCAATCGTTTCTTGTTGGTTCATCATGATCCAGAATCCGAAAGAGCAGCTCCCACCCGCTGCACCAGCCGACGCAGCCGATCATCGCGGCCATATCGTGAGCGGTCGCCGTGCCGCGCAGCTCCCAGCGGAAGCCGTTGGAATAGGCGGTAATGTGTTTTTTCGAGTCATGCAGCATGGCGCGATGGTGCGTGATCTCGGAAATGCTTCCATTTTTCGCGTCTTCCATCAGATGCAAGCGGCAGCGAACCCAGGTGGCGTCGCCTGAACAACGGCCGCATCTCCCGCCAATTTCGAAAAACCGGGACGAAAATGGGCTATAAATCGATGCGCTACCGCATCGCCGCCACTTCATTCCGCGGCCATAAACCCATTATCGTTTTTGACAATATCGCAAGATTGACGAGGCAGAAAAACGTATTTCTTCGCAGCCTCATCGAAGAAGATCATTTCCAGTTTGTCGCGGTTTGTGAAAACTTTCTTCCGGTAAAAGAACTTCTGCTTCTGAAGGCGCAGCTTCTGCCCATGGAAGTGGTGTCTTTAAATTATCTGCCGCCCCAGAACGTTCGCGCATGGCTTCGTCTTTACTCGGAAAAGCATTATTTCAACTGGAGCGAGGCTTATGTTGACGACCTAACCGCCTTGGCGGGCGGCTATCCGCTGGGCATTACCGAGATGCTTCAGAATCAAAAAAAAGAATGATTGCAGACTGGCTTCCCAAATACAACTTGACAGGGCTTTTCTATGATATTATATTCCAAATTAAGAATATAAGGAGTTTGCTTATGGATGATTTTGTAAACATCATGAAAGCGCTTTCGGATCCGAACCGAGTCAGAATTATAAAGATATTACAGAATAAAGCTTTATGTGTCTGCGAACTCCAGGAGCTTTTGTCTATTCCTCAGCCGGCGGTGTCCAAACATATGAAGGTGCTGGAAAAGGCCGGTTTGGTAAATGGAACAAAGGACGGCCTGTGGGTTTATTATTCTGTGAATTATGGAAGTGAAAATCCTTATGCGGCAACGCTTTTGGGAAATCTCCGGCACTGGCTCTCCGGTGACGCAAAGGTGAATCAAATGGAAAAAAGACTGCCGGATATTCAGCGTCATCATGGATGTAAACGATCATGATGTATTCCGTTATAGGAATATTAAGGAATAGAATAAATGGAAAACAAGGTTTCTCAAATCAGTGTTGAAGGACGACAGACGGG
>ERZ795052.560-NODE-560-length-56020-cov-8.001179_pt1 | contig 56020 bp, 49 predicted proteins | sample MGYA00375136_ERZ795052 | MGnify/ENA primary metagenome ERZ795052 (study PRJEB30181, sample SAMN05720156) | activated sludge metagenome | isolation source: Anaerobic digester | place: Japan | collected 2015-05-26 ... | reverse complement strand
GTCAGCGGCACCTTAGAGGCCAGAAAAATTATTGCCGAGGATTTGATCGTCAAAAATGAAGGTTCAATCAATAAATTAATGGCTGATAAAGTTAGTTCACTGCGGGAGGAAATCCGCCAAATGATTTTGGAATCGGGGACGACTACCCCTGAAGCGACCGAATCGGCCTTGGTAGCTGAATCTCATCAGTGGACCCTGGAAACCGATATTGCTTCCGATTCAGCCAAACTTACCGGTAATCTTACTTTAACTAATAATTTGATCGTCGGCGCCAAACTATTAGTCAGCGGCGATGCCCAGCTTGGCAATGCTTTCATTAGTGGAACTTTCACCGCCGGTGAAATTGCTATTAAAGATAACTTTATTGAAACCACCAATACCGCTCTCTATATCCAACCTTCCGGCTTAGGTTCAGTTCACATTATGGGCGATACTTTAATCGTGGCCGAAAACGGCGATGTCGTTGTCAGCGGCAATTTGGCAGTTAACGGTCAGTTAACCGCTCATGAAGCATCTGTTTCCAGTAACCTATTTGCCAAAATTATTGATGCCGACGAAGTTAGAACCAAAAAATTAATCACTGAAAACATCTCTGTGGCTACCGACTCCGCCACTACCATCATCGCCCAATCAGGATTTGGTGAACTAGCGACAAATTCCGCCGAAATTGCCAGTAATGCTACCGCCGGTACTGCTGTTCTGCCCGCCGGCAAAACCGAGCTTATTCTCCACAATCTCAAACTTACCGATAAATCTATGGTCTATCTCACTCCCGTCGGCTCCACCAACAATCAGGTTATTTATCTAAAGAATAAATCTGTACCGACAATAACGGAGGCCTCTGAATCCGCAGAAGCCAGCGCTTCGGCTACTCCCACTCCCAGCTTTACTATTGCCATTGATCAAGCTCTCGATAAAGATGTCCAAGTTAATTGGTGGATCATTAATTAAAATTTCTGATTTATAATTTTTAAAATATTAAAACAATGTCTGAAATAAATCTTCTCACTAATTACAAACCAAAATTTAATTACTTTCCTCTACTTTCTATTTCCGGTATCAGCCTTTTATCTTTAGGTGGAATTATTCTATTGAAGTCAAAAACTAAAGCCGCCTTGCCTGTCACTAATCTAAACCAACCACCACAAATTGATCTCCAGCCAACTCAAGTGCCTAAAAGTATCCAGCATTATTTACTTGCTTCTCAGCAATATTTTTCTCAGGCGTTAACTGCTCCTGATCAAAACAATAAAATTAATCTAATTAATCAATCCATTCTAACAGCGACTGAGGCAATTAAAAATTTTCCCAATGATTATCGTGGCTATCACCAACGGGGCCGGATTTACCAGAGTTTAATCGGCAATCAGCCAGAATTCCTCGACCAATGTTTAACTGACTTATCAGCCGCCTTCAAATTAAATTCCAGTTCAGCCGAAATTACCCATGATCTAGCCACTGTCTATGCTCAAAAGGGCGATGCTATTAATACCATTAATTATCTAATCCAAACTGTTGCTTTAGAACCAACCAAGGCTCAAAATTTTTACGATTTAGCTAAAATTCAACAACAGGCCGGTTATTTTGCCGATGCTTTGGCTACTTATCAGCAATTACTAACCTTAGTCAGCGACCCCAATCAAAAACAACAATTGGAGATTGAAAAAACAGCCTTAGAAAAGATTGTTGCCTCCAATCCTCGCCAACCATCTTCTATTAGTCCCATCGACAACCAACAACAAGTCTACGATCCGAATTCTCCCTTAATCCAATCTTTCCTGCCAAACCACAGTTTGATTATTGCCGCTCCGGAAACAATCAAAGAAATCAAAGTTAAAAACCAGACTGATTCTAATTCCCTCTCTGGTAATTCCTATCTACCTGCCGGTCAAACAACTATTACCATTAAAAATTCCCAAATCGTTAATGATTCGCAAATCTATGTCGTTACTATCAAGGGCGGAAAAAACCAAAATCTCAGGGTCTTATCAAAAACGACTGGCTCTTTTACTGTTGGATTCGACTCCCCCATCACTGAAGATGTCGAATTCAAATGGTGGATCATTAACTAAAATCCAATAACCAAATTCCAAGAAACAAACTTTCTCATTTGTAATTCACCCTCACTCCTGTGGTATTACCGGTGTTTCCGCTGGTTCTTCAGTGGCTGTCGGCATCGGTGTTATTTCCGGCGGTTGAATTTGATCTACCGGCACTTCTACTTTTTCCTCTTCACTAACTGTTGGTAATGGCTCCGGCGCGATTAATGTCTCCGGCTCTTTAGACTTCTCCTCTCCCTGCTTTTTAGTTGTCGCTTCTAATTCCTTCTTCCAAACCTCTAATTCCTGACTGGCTTTTTCATAATCACCACTACCAGCTGGCACTAAATTAATTGCCTGCTGGAGATCGGCGATAGCCACTGCCAGTTTATTTTGAGCCTTATCCGCGTAAGCCAAATTATACCAACCATTAGCAAAATCAGGTTTGTCTCGAACTACTTGCTCGAAAACTCTTCCGGCTTCGTCATAGCGGCCGGCGGCAAATAAAAGGCCACCCATATCCAATCTGGTCAAGGGATTAACTGGGTCTAAAATAACTGCCTGTTGATAAGCTTGAAAGGACCAATCGGCAGTGCCGTCAACCACCCCAATCAACTGCTTATAAATAACAGCTAAATTTAGCCAATTGGCTGATTCCAGACCGTTTAAAGTAATAGCCGCCTTACCCTGATCAACCGCTTGTTGAATCAATTGCGATGCTTTTTGCTTATCATCATCACTTAGATCTTTATTCTGGAGCATTCCTGCCGCAATCGCTAAATTTGTCTGAGAGTAAAGCCGATGATAACTCGTAACATAGGGGTTAAGAGCAATTGCTTTTATTTGTAAATTATATGTCCCTGTACCATCATTTTTAGCTGCTGCCAGCAGTGACTGCCGCATAGTATAATCGGCCGCTAAAACCTTTATTTGCCAATAGATACCAAAGACAATTCCTACCATTAAAGTTAAGGAAACCAAATAGGGTAAAATATTAAAGCCAGACTCCCCCACATTTAAAACCATTTTGATTTCTTTTATTTCTCCTGATTTATAGGCTAAAAGCCAAAAGAGAATAAACAAAACCACTAAATTTAAAGGTAAAAAGATCGTTAGGATAACTACTAGTAAAACTGGCCAACTTGTCCTAGTTCGCCATTTTCTCACCAAACTAAAAACTCCCCATAAGGCTAAAAGAAGGCCAATAATACCTAATTCAGTCCAGAGATGCAACAATCCCATTGACGATAAACCAAAGGCATTAGCCCAATATTTGGTTAAATTATAAGAGGCCGGTCTAAATAAACTGAAGGCAGTACCAAAATTCCCCGGACCAACCCCAAACAAAGCACTATTTTTAACCACCCCGCCCTTTAGGGTCTCCACGGCAATTACCCAAGAAGAACGCCAATCCAAACTAACCCAGCCAAAAGTAATTATTTTGAAAATCCCTAAAAACAAAGCCAAACCCAAAATGCCCGTAAGAACCGCTTCTAAAATATATTTTTCCTTTTTCTTTAGTTTATCCAAAAGTCTTCTTAGATATTCAATTCCCAAAATTAAAAAGAAAACTACCTCTCCGTAAAGAGAACCTGTTAAGGACCAGCCCTGGCCAATAGAAATCAAGGGATTATCTTTATTCGGCCAATTGATCGGCAATTTACTATTGGGAATAAGAAAGGTTATTAAGGATAAAACAGCCAAAATCACCCCTGTTATTGCCATCCAATTAACCTGGATTTTAAATTCGTCCCGATCAGCTATCTGAATCCAAAGAAATAGCCAGATCATTAAGGACAGCCACATACCTAGACCTAATGGGGACATAAAAGAGGCCATTCTTGCCCCTAGCGGTAATCTCCACCAACCAATAAATACCCAAATCAAAAAAATTAATCCCAGCCAAAGATAACGATTAACTTTTACTAAACCATCTTTCCTAATTAATAGATCTATAAGCCACAAAACCAAACCAATCAATCCTCCTGTTAGTAAAAACCACACCTTACCGGTACCATACGGATCAAGTATAATCGGGAGAAAGAATAACGGAAATAATAGACTAAAAATACGAACATAATATTTTAAAATTCGAGTCATGGTTCATGATAGCAAAATCATTTTTTATCGACAATATATCAAACTACTTATTAACCGCATTATTTCCTAAAATGTCATAGACCTGTAGAGACATCATCCATTTATTCTCTTCTTTTTCGAAGAGGGGGTTAAGGGAAAATTTTGTTTTATTTTAGAACAGTCAAGGGATTTAATTTATTTTTCGGTCCAATAATCTCGAAATGCAAATGGGTACCTGTCGACCTTCCGGTACTTCCCATATTACCCAGCTTTTGTCCCTGACCAACTTCGGTTCCCGGACTAACAATAATAGAGCCGCTAGCTAAATGACCATAAAGGGTTTGATAACCGTTGCCGTGGTTAATAATAATGTAATTACCATAACCACGGCCATCCCAACCTACCGTGACTACTGTTCCCCTTTGGGAAGCATTAATTATCGGTCCGCCTGAATTAGCGATATCAACCCCTGGATGATACCAAGAAAAACGCTGGGAAATTCGACCATTAGTTGGCCAAATAAAATTACCCTCACCAACCACTCCAGGAATTGGAGCTACAGTTTGAGCGACATACCTTCTAGTATCAACCACGACTTCCTTAGGTTTAATCCCGTCGGGAATAATTAATTCTTGTCCAGCAATTAGAGCAAAAGTTTCATCATTAGCAAAGGAATTAAAAGGGTAATCAATAATATTTTGAGGATCAACTTGAAACTTTTTGGCAATACTGTGGATAGTTTCTCCCCGGGAAACTTTATAACGTACCCCAGTCACCGGTAGAATTCTAATTATCTGCCTAGGCTTAATAGCATCAACCGACTTCAAATTATTCTCCCAAATAATCGTATCTAGAGAAACACCAAATTTCTGGGCAATTGAAGACAAGGTATCTCCCTCCTCCACTCGATACTCGATAATTTCTCCTTTAGGTAAATCAGAAATAAGAGTATCGGCCCCACCAATACCTTCAGCCGCCATAATCAAATAGTTACTACCCATTCCCTCGCCACTATCTTTCTTTCTGATAATTTCCTCTACTCTACTAGAGAAAGCGATAGCCAAAAAGGCCAAAATCGCCATACTGGTATTGATAAAACTTTGGGAGAAACGACCTCTTTGCCGATACATAAGTTTTGTTATCCAATTCTTAATAGCTATCATCCAACCTAAAAGTCTTTTTTCCAGATTGGTAAAAAATTTAGTTTCTTCCTCCCAAAACTCTCGCCATAGCCTCTTTTCTATTTCCCAATATCGTCGGTTTAAAAAACCCATATTTATTTTCCTACCTTTTTCAAAAACTCCTCATTGTCTCTTGTTTTTCTCATTTGCTCAATAATCATCTCGGTGGCACCATCATTCTCACCTAAAGCATCGAACATTCTTCTAATCGCCATTACTTTAGCCAAGGTTCCTTCCTCCAGGAGTAGTTCTTCTTTTCTAGTGCCGGATTTTAAAATATCAAAGGCCGGAAAAATCCGCCGTTCTGATAAGCGCCGATCCAGTCTCAACTCCATATTGCCAGTCCCTTTAAACTCCTCAAAAATTAATTCGTCCATCTTTGAACCGGTATCGACCAAGGCTGTTCCAATAATTGTTAATGATCCCCCATTTTCAATTTTTCGGGCAGCACCAAAAAATCTCTTGGATGGATAAAGAGCAGCCGGATCAAAACCACCCGACAAGGTTCGCCCTGAGGTAGGAATAGCCAAATTATAGGCTCGGGCTAAACGGGTAATTGAATCGAAAACCACAAAAACATCCTTTCCTAACTCAACCAATCTTTTAGCCCGCTCTATAGCAATTTCCGCTGTTCTAGTTTGTTCTTCCGGCTTTTGATCAAAATGAGAAGCAACCACCTCTCCTTTGATAAATCGTTGCATATCGGTTACTTCTTCCGGTCTTTCTCCTACTAAAATAGCCATTAAATGAATCTCCGGATGGTTAGCCGCTACTCCTGCGGCAATTTCTTTTAATAAAGTAGTCTTACCAGCCTTGGGTGGTGAAACCACCATGCCTCTTTGACCATAACCAACTGGACAAAACAAATCCAAAATTCGAGTAGAAATAATTTTAGGGTCATACTCTAATTTAATTGACTTATTAGGATAAATAGGTACCAGATCCTTAAAGTCCGGCCGATGAAGAGCTTCAGCCAGAGACAGACCATTAACTGTTTCAATTCTAATCAAACCCCAGTATTTTTCGTTTTCTTTTGGGGCTTTGGCCGCACCAACAATTAAATCACCGGGCCGTAGTCCATATCGTCTAACCAAATTTGAACCGATAACCGCATCTCGGGATCCAGGGGTAAATTTAGGACGGACAAAACCCTGACCATCATTCATTACCTCCAAAACCCCCGTAATTGGCTCAATTCTTTGGGGTGGAATATTATTAACTATAGTTTGTGGTGAAGCTGGCTTTATTGCTACCTCAACCTTATTGGTGTCTGGTTTTATCATTTAGTTGGAAAAAATATATAAAAAAGCCTGCAAATCTCTTTGGGAAACCTCTGATTATACCACAGGTATTTTTCCTTTTTCAAGGGAAGAAACCTGTCAAAGGCGGAAAAGGAGTTCTACAAGCTAAACAATGCCCATTTGACTATTAAAGGACTAAATATAGTCGCTACTAACGACATAACTGTAATTAGGGTATTTATCGATGGTCCAGCCGTATCTTTAAATGGATCACCAACAGTATCGCCAACCACTGCCGCTTTATGTGCTTCACTGCCTGGCCCACCAAAAGCACCATCTTCGATAAATTTTTTGGCATTATCCCACAAACCACCAGCATTGGCCATAAATAAGGCAAATATAATTCCTACCACAATTGAACCTGCGAGAAATCCACCCAAAGCATTTGGTCCAAGCCCAAAACCCACCATCAATGGAACTACAAAAGCCAACAATCCGGGCACAATCAATTCTCTCAAAGCCCCAGTTGTCGCAATGTCAATACATTTCTGACTATCAGGTTTACATTTTCCTTCAACTAGTCCTTTAATTTCTTTAAACTGTCTTCGAATTTCTTTAACCATCAAAAAAGCATTTCTTCCTACAGCCAAAATTGTCAAAGCTGAAAACAATGGTGGCATCATTCCACCTAAAAATAAACCTATTATTACTCCGGGATTAGTCAAATCCAACGTTTTTATTCCGGTAGTTTGGGTATAAACCGAAAATAAGGCTAAAACTGTTAGGGCTGCCGCTCCAATTGCAAACCCCTTAGTAATTGCCTTAGCCGTATTTCCAGCCGCATCTAATTTATCACAAACTGCAATCGTCTTTTTATCCTCTCCACCGGCTTCTGCACATCCTTTGGCATTATCTACAATTGGTCCATAAGCATCAGCACTCACTATCATTCCGGTTACTGAAAGCATTCCTACTGCTGCCAGCGATACTCCCAAAACCCCCGACACTCCAAAATATACTGAACTGAACCATGCCACCAACATTGCCGCACATATTCCTAACACCGATGGCAATACAGAAAATAAACCATAAGAAAAACCATTCAAAATCAAAATTGCTGGACCAGTTTGTGCCGATTTTGCCGTATCTTGGACCGCTTTTTGATCAATATCGGTAAATTTATCGCTAGTAAAACCCAACACCATTCCCGCCAATAAACCAGCAATAGTCGGTACCAATACCCCCAATGGTTTATCAATTTTTAATACATAAGTTGCAAAATAAGCCAAAATTGCAAAAATGACTGTCGTGGCAATCGTTCCTCCATTTAAATTTGCTCCAGGATCTCCACTTTTTTTATACTTCACCCAAACCATGCCAAGAAGTGAAGCCAAAATTCCCATCGCTCCTAAAAACAATGGATATAAAACATATTCTGGCATTTTTGCATACAATTCGAAAGCCAAAATCATTACCGCCACCATTGCTGCCACATAAGAATCAAAAATATCCGCTCCCATTCCTGCGACATCACCTACATTATCTCCCACATTATCGGCAATAACTGCTGGATTACGACTATCATCTTCTTTCAAATTACACTCCACTTTTCCGACTAAATCAGCACCAATATCTGCCGTTTTTGTAAAAATACCTCCACCTGCCTTAGCCAACAAAGCTAAAGAACTTGCTCCAAAACTAAATCCCAAAACAATATTTGGGTCACCAAAAATATAATAAAGTAAACTCATTCCCAAAAGTGCCAACCCCACCACCGATAATCCCATTATTGCTCCGGCAAAAAATCCCACTGGAAAAGCTGTTTTTATTCCCTTTCTTGCTGCCCAAGCCACTTTCGCATTTGCCCTAGTCGAAATATACATTCCTGTCCATGCCGCCACTGCACTACAACTTGATCCTAAAATATAAGCCAAAGCTGTTTCCCATCCCAAACCAAAATACACGATTATCGCAACTACTCCTGCTAAACTAATCAAGGCTTGAAACAATCTTTTTAAATATGCTACCGATCCCAATTGAATATCTTTTGAAAACTCATTACTTTTGTCATTTTTACCTATTTGTTTATCCAACCACTTATACAAATAAAATGCAACTACTATTGAAATTAAACCCGTTAAGGGGATTACTGCTTCTATTATCTTCATTATGTCAGAATCTTACCATCTTATCTTCGGTGTTGAAAGTGGTAGACCTGCCCCCTCTACCACTCTCAACGTCAAAGAAAAGACTTGACTTTTGTCTTTCAAAAACGTATCTTTATTTTGAAGAAACAACAAAATACGTGTTCCACCTGCTTTGAGAATATCGATTTCGTTGTTTCTTTTTTTGTTTTTTAGCTAAGTTATTAATCTGCCGCCCAGTTTTACCATCATCCTAATTTGCTTTCTTATCCAATCTTGACTCTCACTGTCTAATTTTTTCTTTGCCAAACTCAGCATTAACTGAACTATAGCACTGTTTTTGGTTTTGTCTATATCCTATATTAAATAAGTCACCTAAAAATATAGTACCTATAATATTAATTTAAACCTATTTTAATACTTTTTAACATCATGTTGAAAACTGCTGTTACAACTTTTCCTTTCATTCTTTCTCGTAATTTGTAATCTTTAATTCGTAATTTTTTATCAAAATATTTATTTTTAATCCGAATACAAACATATACTCTTCCTGGTAATTCACCCGTTACCCCGACACCGACCTCTTCCTCAACTACCTTCGCCATTTCCTTGGCTACTTCTGAAGAATAAACTCCAAAATCATGAATAATTTTTGAACTAACTCCATATTTAATTTTAGCTTCATTACTATATGTAACCAAACCCAACTTAAATATCTCACTTGAACCTGGAAAATTAGTAATGGCATTAGCAATAGCTCCGCCAGTACATGATTCCATAATGCCGATGTGCCAGCCTCGATCTTTAAGCATTTTAAAAACTAACTTTGCTTGTTTCATCAAAAAATAAAACTTTAATTATTTCTTTAATTCTTTCACTTGGGTTAAAACAACTACTTCTTTCCCTAATCTGGCCGCCTCTTTCAATCTCTTTTCCCAACCTTTAACTTTTTTCACATCACCCAAAAGAGAAACTTCGCCGATAGTAACTCGTTGATTACTTATTGGTTTATTTTTATATGAGGAATAAATCGCCTCAACCACAGCTAAATCGGCTCCAGTGTCATCTATTCTAATTCCTCCAGATACAGCGACAAAGACATCGTATTTATATATCGGTATTCCTAAAATCTTCTGGGCCACTGCCAGTAATAATTGCCCTCGATTGTAATCTATACCTGAAAAAACTCTCTTGGGCATCGGAGTAAAACTTTCCACCACCAGAACCTGGATCTCCAAAAGAATTGGCCGATTACCTTCCAAAACTATTGTTAAAACAGAGCCAACTTTCTCACCGGTGGTATTAGCAAAATCTGGTTCAACTTCCCCTAATCCTCTTTCTCCCATACGAAAAATACCCACTTCATCCGTCGGCCCAAACCTATTTTTGGTTGTCCGTAAAACTCTTAAATCTGAAGTTCTTTCCCCTTCAAAATATAAAACGGTATCAACCATATGTTCTAAGAGCTTCGGCCCAGCAATATCACCCTCTTTGGTAACATGACCAACGATAAAAATAGCGATACCGGTTTTTTTTGCTAATTGGACCAAACGAAAAGTTGATTCTTTGATCTGAGCAACTGAACCAGCTCCAGCTATAATTGATCCACTTTGCATCACCTGGATCGAGTCCACTATCATCAACTGAAAAATACTTTCCTTCCCAACCAAGGTTGCTTCCAAATCATCAATGGAATTTGTTTGAACAATATCGAACTTTTTGAAATCTAATCCAATCCTTTTAACCCGTAATTCAATCTGATCAACGCTTTCTTCACCAGTTACATAAAGTCCACCGATTTTTCCAATTAATTGTGTTAATAAAGTACTTTTACCAATACCCGGTTCACCAGCAAAAAGAACCACTGACCCCCGAACAATTCCCTTACCCAAAACTCGATCAAATTCCCCAATTTGGGTAGAAATGACTTCTATTTCCCCTTTTCCTTTTTCCCTTTTCCCCAAATTAATAATCGTCGCCTTTTTAAAATTCTTGTCTTTATGTTTTAAAATTTTAAATTTTGAATTTTGAATTTCTTTTAACGAATTCCATTCTCCACAAACACTACACTGACCACTCCATTTGGAAAACTCATTGCCACAATTAGCACAAACAAACATACCTGATTATAGTCTACAATCTACGATCTATCATCTATAATCTAATTTGACGCGTTTCCAGATAATACCTTTTTTCTTCAGCTTGTCCCATTGAAAAAGTTTTTCTTGGCAAAGCTCCATCATGGGCCACCGTAAAAAATAATTGGTCTTTAGCCATTGCCGGTAAAATAAAGCCGATATTCTTTCCTATCGCCAAGTCTTTTATCGTTTTCTCCCCATGAATGTAATCAACCCTCAATTCGGGGAATTGATCCAATAAAGCCTGTAAATTACCCACCGCTAAATTACTTCCCATATCTTTTAGATTAAAATCTTCAACCTGACCATTGCGAACCACTTTAATCGTCGTCCTAATTGAACTGGCTGATCCTTTAATTAAATCAAGCAGTTCGTCAGGGGCATCAAAAACAACCCGATGAATCGGCTCAAATTCTAAAGATTTGTCATGAAGATTAATCAATTCGACCAAAGCATAGCGATTCAGCTCATTCGGATTTGTTTCATAGATTGCCTTAGCTGTCGCTAATGAATGATTGCCATCCCCTACAGCGTACAAAAAATCATTTTGATTCAGTAAATTCTCTAAACTTTTAACAATTCTTTCAATCTCCTTTTCGTCATCAACCTTATATCCTTTAATATGGCCGCCATTCATCATTAAATCAAAATCATATAAAAGATTGTCTTGGGATTTAATTAAGGGAAAAATCGAAAAAGGGTTTTTATCATCAATTAATACCATAATGTGGGGTAATTCTATTATGGCATTTTGCCGGATGGCTACCCGTGGTGGAATTCTCGATTCAATAGTTCTTTCTGTTGCCCGAATTAAAGTTTTAGCCCCGGGATGAAAATCATATTTCTCTAAATCTAACGCCACCATTAAACCTCTTCTTACCCAACCTGATTTTAAAGTTCTTTCAACATAAACAAAACCTTCCAATTCTTCTATCAAAATACCCTCATTCAAATACTTCTTCATTGTTTCATTAATTCGAACAATTCTGGCTTCTTTATCTGGTTCTTCTAAATAGACTTCGGGATAAATCAACCTTAAAGTTGATGGCTGATCGCCAACCAATTGATCAACCTGTCGCCAATATTCCGGATTGCTGGTAAATTGATCACAAGCAATTACTGCCCATTTTTCCAAATCTACTTCCCTTTTCGGCAACATTATTTTCGGTACTGCTAAACCAATTTTGTCAAATACTTTCATAATAGCGAGATTAACTACTTATAAATTATATTCTTCTTATTGGTCTCAACTAACCCTAATGATATTTTTCTTTTCTTGATATCAATACTTTCAATATACACTAAAACCTTTTGACCCTCTTTAATTTCAACACCCCCTGCTAATTTGGAAATATGGATCAAACCTTCAATACCTGTTTCCAGTCGGACTAAAGCCCCATAATTAGCCACTTTAACCACCTCGCCTTCAAATTCCTTATCTTTAGGATAACGTTCCTCAATTTTATCCCAGGGATCAGCAGTTAAGCGCTTGATTGAGAACTGAAGTCGACCATTGCCTTTATTAATCAAAACTACCTTAATCTTACTACCCACTTTAAACTTGCCGGCAATATCTTCTACCTTTTCCCAAGAAACTTCGGAAATATGAACTAGCCCTTCCAAATTTACCTTATTCCCTTGATTATCAAATTCAACTTTAACAAATAAACCGAAAGGTTCAATTCTAACAATTTTAGCTTCAAAAATATCACCTATTTTTAAATTAGCGATAGCATTGGATTCTTCCCCAACCTTATTAGGTTCAGATACTAATCTTTCTGAAAAAACCAATCTATTTTTGGACTGATCCACTTCTAAAACCTTGACTCTTATCTTTTTGCCAATCATTTTTTCTGGATCACCATCATATTTGTCACCAATTTGGGAACCGGGAATAAATCCAAAAAAACCAAACGGAGCAATTACTACTGCCCCGCCGCGGTTTAATTCCTTAGCAAAAACAATTACTTCGCTGTTTGATCTTTCTCTTTCCTTAAAATAATTCCAACCGTAACCTGAAGCTGCTCCTCTAATTGAAACTAAAATCTGACCTTTATCATTTTCAGGCGATTTTACTTGAACTTCAATTTCATCCCCTACCTTCAAATCAGCTACATAATCTCTGACGAATTCAAATTCCTTACCAATGACTACGGCATCTGTTTTCCCCCCAATATCAATATAAATTGCTTTATTCTTAATTGCAGTAATTCTTCCCTTAATTTCCTGCTTCTTTCTAAAACTCTTGATTTCAGCCCCTTCCGATTGGAGTAAATCCGCCATCGAAAGAACTTTTTTTGATTTCGCCATAAAACTTTAACCGAGGGCCTTGGCTATCTCCCTCAATAAATTAATAAATAAATCTGCTGAATCATTTAATCTTCAATTGGTTTGGCGACTCAATTCTGGCCACGACCTATCTTCAACCTGCCTTGCGACAGAACTATTGTCAGCGCTGAAGAGTTTCACTTCTCTGTTCGAAATGGGAAGAGGTGGTTCCACTTCGCTCTAGTGGCCAGAATCGAGTCGTCAAATTCTTTCTTGGCATTTAAATTGAGTTGTCTTTTTACTGAAATTTTTTTCAATCTTACCTTTGTTCAGCTTAAATCCTTACGGATCTTCCACCTACAAAGTATTAACCGGTAGTCTCCCGGCGATTTTTCTCCGCCAATACGGCGGAAACGATTCCTTATCTTGGGATCAGCTTCCTGCTTGAGATGCTTTCAGCAGTTATCTTATAGAAACGTAGCTACCCAGCCTTGCTCCTGACGGAACAACTGGCACACCAGCGGTTTCCTCATCTAGGTCCTCTCGTACTGTAGATGAATTCCCTCAAGAATCGAACGATTACTGTGGATAGAGACCGAGCTGTCTCGCGACGCTCTGAACCCAACTAACGCAGCGCTTTAATGGGCGAACAGACCAACCCTTGGCCCCTTCTTCAGGGCCAGGATGCGCCAAGTCGACATCGAGGTGCCGAACCGCATCGTCAATATGGACTATCGGATGCGACCAGCCTGTTATCCCCAGAGTAGCTTTTATCCAATAAGCCCGTGCCTATACCAAATAGGTCACGAGGATCACTAAAACCGTCTTTCGACCCTGCTCGACTCGTTTGTCTCACAGTCAAGCCAACTTTTGCTTTTACACTTAGAGTCCGATTTCCAGCCGGACTAAGTTGACCTTTGTATACCCGCGTTACTCTTTTGCAGGTGCCTGCCCCAGGCAAACTAGCAACCATACACTGTTACCCGCTAATGGCGGGATAAGACTCAAAAATAATAAAGGGAGGTGTTCCATTGATGTCCGCCTTTCGGCGGACTCCCTCCTACGCTCGACAGTTATTAAATTCTTGCCAATGTAAAGATCCAGTAAAGCTTCATGGGGTCTTTTTGTCCTACAGTAATTAAACGGCATCTTCACCGCTCTTTCAATTTCACTGGATAGATGTTTAAGACAGTTACACAGTCGTTAAACCTTTCATACGTGTCGGAACTTACCCGACAAAGGACTTCGCTACCTTAGACTTTATGTTACTTGTGAGATTAGCGAAAATCTTCACCCTCTCCGACTCTTGTCGGAGCTCGGACTATATCTTATTAATTTCGAATTCGTAACCTGCCCGCCCTCGGCGGGTTTTTAATTCGTAATCAACTTTAGCGTGTAGTCTCTGAGGATTCAGTAATTCCATTTAAAATCTGTTCGAGAGAATATTTTCTCCCCTTTCCTTGCTGATTCATTTGAAAAGCCAAACGAACAATTTCTTTTAATCCCTCGGCTTCTAGATGCTTTTTTGCCTCCATCATCTGAACAATTTTTTCAAATATTTGAAAATCATATTTTTTTGTACCGATAAATGGATATTGTCTAAAAAACGGAATAATCTTTTCTTGTAAGGTTCTCCGGTTATCAACAACCAAGACTAGAATATTGGGCCTTCCTTGCTTAGAAACAATATAACCACATTTCAACTCTTTTTGAAACAATTCTAAGATAAACCTATTATCTTTGTGTTGATAAAGAGAAAACATCGGATCAACCACCCAACCAAATTTCATTTCCTTATGTTGCTTAATTGAAACCGAAAAACATCCCTCACCTTCAACAAAACCAGCAAAGTAATAAAACAAATTTCTTTTTTTAGAATACTGCCTTTCCTGCTGATAAACTTTATTCATAAATTATTACCTCCTCGGTATTATGAAGTTATAACAAGTCTTTCCAGCATATAGCTAAATTTTACAACTGCTCTAAGATTCACAGTTAGAGTTACTGCTGACGTTCACTAGGGCTTCAATCACAGGCTATTCCACTCGAAAGCGGAGGTCACCCGTTCATTTAACCTTCTAGCACCGGTCAGGTTTCAGCCCCTATATCTCCCCTTACGGGTTAGCAGGGACCTGTGTTTTTGGTAAACAGTCGCCGTGTATTCTTTTGTTGTATCCGCCATAAGGCGGAAGGGCATCTCGCAAAGCTTACGCCCAGTTAATTTGCCAAGTTCCTTAAACATCTGTCTTCCAATCGTCTTAGTCTACTCGACTTACCCACCAGTGTTGGTTTTGGTACGAATTTTTTATATTCTAGTTTCGACACTTTTCTTGGATAAATGGGGTCAATAAAATTACCTCAATTAAGAGATTTTTATTCGCGCTTTGCTTAATAACGAAAGGGCGGATTTACCAACCCCTTCTGGCTAAACGCTTAAACGCCCGATCACCCGGACGCTCTATCTTCCATCTATCGTCATGCCTAAACTTAAAACGAACATAAAAAAGAACCGGAATATTAACCGGTAATCCATCCACGACTCCGCCACTACAACGGATTAATGTTAGGCTCGCCTAACCCTCAGTCGAACAACGTAGCTGAGGAAACCTTGGGTATTTCGACGTCCGGGATTCTCACCCGGATTTCGCTACTCATGTCTGCATTCTCACTTCTGACTGCTCCAGCTCCCCTTACAGGTAAACCTTCGCCGCAATCAGAACGCTCTCCTACTAACTTTGTGCTCCGCACTCAGAATTCTTAGTCTTTAATTTTTAGTTTTTAATTAAAAATTAGAAATTTGAATTCTCGGTGCGAAGCACTAAGTTCTTCATCTTCGGTATTATGCTTGAGCCTCGTTACATTTTTGGTGCAGTTTTTCAATCCGCCGATGGCGGATCGATCAGTGAGCTATTACGCTTTCTTTAAAGGATGGCTGCTTCTGAGCCAACCTCCTGACTGTCTTAGAAAAACCACCTCCTTCTCCACTTAGCATAAATTTAGAGACCTTAAATGAAAGTCTGGGATCTTTCCCTCTTGCCCGGCCAGCTTAGCCCGGTCGGACTGACTGCCAAGCTAAAATTAGCGGTATTCGGAGTTTGGTTAAAAACCTTCGCTAAAAGCGAAAGCTCTCATCCAGTAGCTCTACCCCCGCTAATCACCACTTGACGCTATACCTAAATATATTTCGGAGAGAGCCAGCTATCTCCGGTTTCGATTGGCATATTACCCCTAATCACCAGTCATCCGATGTCTTTACAGCGACAAACAGTTCGGGCCTCCCCCCGACTTTCATCGGAGTTCACCCTGCTGATGATTAGCTCAACCGGTTTCGGGTCATTTTCAAGCACCTATTCGCGCTTTTCGCACTCGCTTTCGCTTCGCCTCCTCCGCCAAGGGCGGATTAAACTCGATGCTTAAAAATACTCGCAGACTCATTCTTCAATAGGCACGAGATCATCCGCCAAATGGCGGACTCTCTCTGTTTGTTAGCTGATGGTTTCAGATCTATTTCACTCCCCTATCTAGGGTTTTTTTCACCTTTCCCTCACGGTACTAGTTCACTATCGGACCGCTAAAGTATTTAGCCTTGGAGATTGGTCTCCCCAGATTCCTACGGTATTTTACGTGGACCGCAGTACTTAGGTATCCAACTAAAACAGGATGAAAATTAAAATACAGGACTTTCACCTTCTTTGGTAGCCCATTCCATAGCTTTCTTCTTTTTCTTCCTGTTATAAGGTCGGACCCTGCAACCTCCGCCCGAAGGCGGATTTAGGCTCATCCGTTTTCGCTCACCGCTACTAACGGAATCTCTTACGATTTATTTTCCTCCAGGTACTGAGATGTTTCAGTTCCCCGGCTTACCCCACACTGCTTCACAGTAAATTTACTAATTTTCAAAATTGAAAATTCACTGTGAAACAGTGTGTAACACTGCTTTCACAGTGTCGGGTTACCCCATTTGGATACTGTCGGATTATCGCCTATTGACGGCTCCCCGACAAATTTCGCTGTCTTTTGCGTCCTTCTTCGGCTTTAGCGACCAAGGCATCCACCATCAGCTTTATCTAAAATTCCAGTAAAACTTGCCCGCCAGTCGGCGGGTGACAACTCAATTTAGTTGCCAAGAAATTTTTAATTACTTCGATTCAACAGATTGTTAATGTACAAAAACAATTTGAGGAAATTATCGAAATAATTTTCTCATTCTTGTCTTTAATTAAAAATTAATTTTGCTTTCGGCAAAATCTGTGTGGACCCAGAGGGACTTGAACCCCCGATTTCCTCGTTGCAAACGAGGCGCTTTAACCAACTGAGCCATGGGCCCCCAGCATTTTTATTGGTTACTTACATAAAAAAGCCGAAGGCTGGATGCCTTCGGCGCTATCCCTTTTCAGGTCAATTCTACCCCTCTTTTTTTCTTTTATTGGTTTTGATAGGCTTCAGCATCTGCAAGTGGTGGTATTCTACCCAATTTTTATTCTCCCGTCAACTGGTTAAAACAATCGCCAGACGGGCACCGATAAAATCGGCTTTTAAATTAGGATTAAGCGGCGTAATTTTACCAACATCTTCTCCTTGACCAGGATAACCAATAACCAAAGCCAGCGAATTCTCCAAATTATGATAAAAAGTTGCTGTTAATTCAGGCAAAATAATTTTTCTCTGATTTTCATGATTAAGCTGATTCAGCAACAAATTTAATTCAACTGCTTCTAACAAATGGCCTTCAAATTCATTCGATAATCCAGCTTCTCCCAAAATAACTCGGCTTTGTTCTTTAATAGTCCGATTTATCTCAATTAAGGTCTGACCAGGATAAACACGAGCTTCACTCACCGCCAGCCAAACACCCGGTAGAGAAGGAAAATCAACTTGGCCATCCTTAACCCACCGCCAGTATAAATCTTCTAAGTTTTTCCACCAGAATCGATTATTTCTCTTTTTTTCATCCAATAAATCATGTCTTTTCCAATCGGGATAGCGTTTTTCTAAATCAGTTAAATATGGTTCCACTCCCTTCTTGGCCAAATCATCCCGGGTACCCAAATCAACTCGAGGCAGATAGTAAAAATTTAGTCCGGCCTGTTTTAATTTCTCCATCTTGCCTGGAGTAATTACTTCAGGCCACGGTTTAATTTCTACTTCCTTTAACAAAAAATACCAGCGCCATTTATTCCACTGGTCTATCTCTTTTTCTTTCATTCATAGTAATTATCTCAATTTTATCGCCAAATTTCAATTATGATATACTATTTCTGCAATTAATTACCGGGTGATTAGCTCAGTTGGTTAGAGCGCCGTCCTGATAAGACGGAGGTCAATGGTTCGAATCCACTATCACCCACTTATTACTTTAAGAAAAAGGCAATTAATTCCTTGGCCACATTAATCCCCGTTGCTTTCTCAAACCCCTTAAACTGGCACTGCCGGTTAACCTCCAAAACATAGGATTTCCCATTATAATGGATAATATCAATACCAGCATAATCTAAATAGCAAATTTTAGCCACTTTTTCGGCAATTTCTCTATCACCAGCCGCCAAATCCCATTTTTCTACTTTACCCCCTAAACTAAAATTCGACCTAAATTCTTCTCCAACGGCCGTTCGTTTCATTGCTCCCAAAACTTTTCCTCCTAAAACGATAACCCGAATATCCCAATTAACCGGTAAATATTTCTGCCATAAATATATCCCCAAGTCTTTTTCCTCTAATTTCTTTAAAAAAATTTTCAACTCCGTCAACGAATTTAATCGCTCCACTCCTTTTCCCTGATATCCCAAGGAATCTTTAACTACTATAGGGAACTCAAAATTTTCCGCCAAAACCTGATCGAATCGGTAAAATATTTTAGTTGGAATTACTGGAACTTTATTTTTCAAAAATACCCCCAATTGTGGTATTTTCCCCATTCTTGGCCAGTTTAAATAGCCAGCGGCGTTGAGACATTTAACTTTGTCTGATAGATAAGAGATTAATAAATTTCTACCTTCAACATATTTACCTGAAATTGTCCCCGCTGCTCGAAAAATTACCCCCAAAGTATTACTTTCATCAACTTCTTTCTTCCCAAGAAATACCTGGTTATTCTTAAAAATCAACTCATTATATAACCACCGCTCAATATAAATGCCTATCTTTCGTCCTTCTTCTTTTATCCTCTTTATCTCAAACCGGCTTTGACTAGGCGACATAGTAAAGACCAAAATAGATTTGTCAAAATTTTTCGAGGAATAATTTTGAGCTAAGTTGTTCAAAGAGATACTAAAAATTTAACAATTTCTGCCGGAACATCAATGCCGGTAGCCTGCATAAACCCCCAAAACTGCGGTCCTTTATTAATCTCCCAAATAACCGGCCGGTGCCAATCTCCACCACGACAAACTAAATCAACCCCCGCTACCATTAAGCCGCAAATTTTAGTCGCCCGAATCGCTAATTTTTTAATTGATTCCGGCACCATTACTACTTCCACCTTACCTCCAACACTAAAATTATTTCTAAATTCATCGGAGGAAGCCGAAGTTCTCCTGACAGCTCCTAAAACTTTGCCGCCCAAAACTAATATCCGATAATCGCCATTGTTAGGGATAAACTCCTGTAACATATATCTTCTGCCCTCTTCAACTTCACTGCGCCTTAATTGCCTTACTAATCGCTCTAATTGTGCCAAATTGTCTGCCTTAAAGACATTGATTCCCCGATCACCACTGCTTCCTTTTAAAACAACAGGAAAACTAAATCCAGCCTTTTCAAAGTTGGATTTTTTTCGCGAAAATTCATATAATGTCCACAAACTGCCATAAATCGTCCGAGGTACTTCAATTCCATGCCGGGTCAATTCTACCATCTGCCAAGCCTTACAAGCATCACTCGGTCTGCCTTTTAAAACTAAGGGGTCGACAATTTTACACTTGGGATTATTTCTTTTAACCCAATCTACAACCAAATTTACCTCTTCCCAATGCTTTCCGGTAGTACGAAAAAAGATCACCTCGTATTTTTTCCATTCGTAATTCGTAATTCGTAATTCATCGTTAATTCTAAACCCTACTTTATTATAGGAAATCAAATCTAACTCCACCCCCATCTTCTCCGCCGCCTTTTGCACCAGGCGCAGATGTTTACTTCTCTTTCCCCCATAAAAAATAGCGATCTTTTTAGAGAAGGGTTTAAAATCGTTTGACATTTCTTGCATGGTCTAGTTGTTCTCCGTTTTAATCAAAAAGCCTTCTAGGTCTTTTCTCCCTAATAAAAACTTGGTTCTTAATTTTCTTCTATCGGCTACGTTAACCGCCGTTACTATTTTTCTATCTTTAAGCCAGAACGTTAAGCCAATGACCGGTCGATCAAGATTTTTACCCAAAGCCGACCGATAATGCCGGTAATACAAAATCTTCTCGGGGGTCAATAACCCTAAGTCTGCCGCCAGGGTTCTATCAATCGAACTTCTAAAAGCACCAGTATCAACCTTGGCTTTAACCTCAACTACTCGATGTTTCCCTTTTTTAGTAACCAAAACTTTTAATCTTTCATCTAGCGACAAAAGAGAACTTACTTTAATTTTAATAGTCTCTAAGGGCCCAACTGTTTTAACCTGTTCCTTGGCTTCAACCTGCTCAAAAAATTTTTCTCCAAACAAATACTTGGCTAAAGTAATTCCATGATTAATGCTTCTAACATCGATTTCCTCAACTTTATCCAGCCTAGCCTTTAAACCGGCTCGATTGCAAATCTGGATTGACAAACCGGGTCGAGCATTTAATTCCAAAACACACGGCCCTTTTTCTTTATCTAACACCACATCCACCCCTAAAAAACCTAATCCGGGTACTGCTTTTTGGCATTTAACCGCTGTTTCTAAAATTTCCCGCCATAGAGGAATTTTAATTCCATTAACCTTGCGCATTTTTTTCTTACCCCAATCATAGATTTTCCTAATAATATCCCCCTTGCCTTCAATACCGAAGGTGGTAATTCCGGTGGCTAAATCAATTCCTAAACCAATTGCACCCTGTTGTAAATTTGACCTACTACCACTTTTTTCTGTTGGAATTCTCAACATAGCCATAACTGGTACTTGATTATAGACAATTACCCGAATATCAGGTGTACCTGATTTAGTAATAGACAAAAACATAGGATGAATTTTAATTCGCTCTTCTACAATTACCTCGTCGGGCATGTTATATAAACTATACTTTCCTCCTAAAATTTCCCGGCAATGTCTAATTAAATCCCCGGTAGTAATTACCGACCCATCCATCCCAACCCATTCATCAGCATATTTGCCCCTCTTTCTAATAATAATGATTCCCTCTCCGGCATAGCCCGAGGCTGGCTTAATAACAAAATTACCCTCCAATTTCCTCCAATCAAACTGGTCCAAATCCCCTTGTCGGCTAAATTTAGTTATTAAGCACGGAACATTAATTCCCGATTTAGCCAAGATTTTTTTGGTTTTTAATTTACTGTCGGCTACTATTCTGGCGGATGGTTTATTTTTACGTAGAAAAACCTTGTTCCTTTCGTTTTTGGTTAAAAATTGCCGTAATTTTCTAAATTTTGCCATTGGTAATTTGTAACCTGCCCAGGCAGGTTTTTAATTTTTAATTATCTCCTAATGGCCTTTCCAAATCTACCTATCTCAATCAATCTCATCCCTCGGTAATTGCCAATAATAATATTTGCTATGACAATTAGTAAAATAGTAAGATAGGGATGAGCTAAAACCCAGTTTTGAATTCCGGCAATACTCATTACTTCCGCCCCAATAATAGCCAAAACCAAAGTGCCTAAAATTAACCTTTTAGCTTCACCTTTACTTTTAACTAACTGGGTATGAACAAATTCTTCCACCAGGAGAATCATAATCATAACTCCGTAAATATTGCTTAAATTAAGACTATACTGTCGGTAAACCCAATCGGATAAACTACTAACCCCAATCCCAATAAAAGCCAAATTAATTGCTCTGGCTGGCCAAAAGTGAAGCCTGAATTTCTTGAGAATAGCGTTACTGACTAAGGAAATTACTAAAATCAATCCGAAAAGAACCAAGCCTTCCAAAACCCCCATTGATAAAAAGGTGACAGCCATCATTGTCGGCATAAAAATACCATAACCGGTTAAGCCAATAAAATAGTGGAGAAATGAAACTAAAGTCGCTACTACCGGCAGTAAAATCAACATTGGATTCATAAATTTTGTGCCGTATTATACCACAATCCAATCTGTTATAATTTTTTTATGAATTTTGGAATTGGAGTAAGCATTGACCTGCCTGGTAGCAATAGCCAGACTGTTAGTCAAAATTTCCCCAGTTTTGGTTTTCTTATCAGCCGGACTATTGCTATTGCTGGAGTAGTAGCCGGTATTATTCTTGTGGGTATGGCCATTTATACCGGTTTTCTCTTTATGAGTTCAGCTGGTACCGGCGATGCTAAAAGGATCAGCCGGGCCCAAAACAGTCTAACTACCTCTTTAATTGGTTTTTTGCTAATTTTTATCACCTATTTTATAATTCAAATAATTCAAAATATTACTGGTGTTCCTATTCTTAATGGCACTCTTTAAACCTATAGTTTTGGCGGCTGAGGGATTGGGGAAAGTTACGCCCCCGCCTTGGTTGGGCAAATGGATTAAACCCGGGGATGAGCCCGGCCAAGGTCTCTTTTACTTTTTAAGTGTTTTGCTTAGCTTAGCAGTTACTATCGCGGGTATTTATTTGGTTTTCCAATTTATTTTTGCTGGTTACATATATCTTTCGGCCGGTGGCGATCCTAAGAAAGTCGAATTAGCCGGAGCCAAACTTTGGCAAAGCCTGCTGGGTTTAGTAATTGTTGCCGCCTCTTTAACCTTGGCCGGAGTTATTACTAGACTTACCGGCATTTCTATTTTTAAATTTACTTTCTAATCTAATGATTAACCTGAAATTAATTAAACCAATTTTAGCCTACTGTCTTACTGATAAAGATGGCAACTGTCTACCCAATAATCCAACAGCAACGACTACCCAACTAGAAAAATATTTATCTACCATTATTGGCTTTATCACTTTAGTCGGCGTTATTTGGTTTACATTCCAAATAATTTTTGCCGGCTATACCTTCCTCTCCTCTGGTGGTGATATTAAAAAAGTAGAAAGGGCTCAACAACAATTAATGCAGTCTTTAATCGGTATTATTGTTATCATCGCCGCTACTATTATTGTTGGTTTAATAGTTCGAATTTTGGGTTTAGGTAATATTTTTGACCTTAATCTTTTCTTTAGAAATTTAAATCTCTAAAATGGCTATTTGTAATCCTTTAGTAGATAAAAATTGCAGTGATATTGTTTCCACAGCTCCCGATCGAGCTTCCAAGTTAATTACCGGTATCATCAGCCTTATTTTTGGAGCCGCGATCATTTACTTTATTTTTACCTTACTTATGGCAGGATTTTCATTTATTAACAGCGGCAGTGACGAAAAGCAGTTAGCCGCAGCCAAAAGTCAATTAACCAATGCTTTTATTGGCTTATTTGTTCTTCTTTGTGTTTATGCTCTAGTGGCTCTCTTGGAAAAAATCTTTGGGATTCAACTGCTCAAAGTTACCCTTCCCACTTTGACCTAAAAACTGCTACAATTAGTTACCATTATTAATTAATTAATAAACATGCTCAATCTAATCCAACCAATTTGGGCTCAGGAAACTTTTGATCTTACCCCCAAAAACGAGTTTGCTCCTCTGGGTAAGTTCCGGGTTAATAATCTGGTTCAAACCCTTTTTTCAGTTCTTTTGGTGGCAGTAGGTCTAGTTTTCCTCTTCATGCTCATTCTCGGTGGTCTTAAGTGGATGACATCTGAAGGTGATGAAAAGAAGCTGGCAGCAGCTAGAGGTCAGATTACCAATGCCCTTATCGGCTTGGTAATTGTCTTCTCGGCCTGGGCTATTGTGGCTTTGATCAATACCATCTTCGGTATTAACCTCCTCAATTTCACCATCCGACCAATGTCCAGCACCAGTGGAGTCTAACCGTTTCTACCATTTATTATGAATCCACAAACGTGGTCCTCCCGTTGTGCGGTTGATGGGGTGGCAACTATTCAAGGTTTTGAATGTCTTTTTGCCAATATTCTCCAGTTTGTTGTGGTAGGGGCCGGGTTAGTTTTCTTCGTTATGTTTATTATCGCCGGCTATCAGCTTCTTTTTGCCAGCGGTGACCCTAAAAAGGCCGCCGCGGCTTCGGCCACTATTACCCATGCGGCTATTGGTTTAATCGGAGCGATTTGCTCTGTTCTTATTCTTAAACTTCTCCAGCAATTCACCGGCATTAATCTTACTAATTTTGTTATTCCCGGCGGACCTACTTCTGCTCTATGAAAAGGTTCTTAATCATCTTGATTTTAATATCGATAACTTTTTTAACATTTCCTCAACCGGCGGCGGCTTTCGAATTAGCTGACCTGATAAATTTTTTCAATAAGATTTTTGCCCCTAAATACAGCATTAATTCAACAACTCCTCAACAAATCAATGAATATGTTGATAATAACGTCGGAGTAGCCAAACGAATCATGCCTAATTCTTTAGATAACAACATGAAACTTCAATACATTATCGACTACGTAAATAATAAAGCGGAAAATATAGATAATTTAGGTAGCTGTCCCGGAGCTTCTGGTAAGGTCGATCTTAATCAATTGGCCTTTTTTGTCCTTAAAAACTATCAGGTTCCTTTAGACCAAATGGTCATTAATGACTTTTTAGACAAAAATAAAAATTTAGTCCTCCAGGGGAGTAACGCTTGTTTCAATCAAATCTGGAACAACTTTTACAATGTTCCCCAGGGAAACGATAATGAAAAAACTGATAGTTACCAAGGTAATCAAGTAATCAGAGAACCAATTCCTGAAAAAAGTCAAACTGGTAGTCATCTTACTCCCAAAAGTGATAAAAACATTATTAAACAAGATTCCCAAGAAAAACTTGATCTGCTCCACCGCTATCTTATTCCTGATCAAGCTATGGGTAAAAACACCAAAGAAAGAACTCGTCTTTTTGAAAATTTTCTAACTCCTGAAAAAGAAAAAAAAGAATAGTGCTACAATAAAATAATGTCTATTACTGCCATGATTTGCCGGCTTAATCGTCGGGATCAACCAATTCTCAAACTCAACTCTTTAAATAAAACTCTTTTGTTAATTGCCCTAGTTATTTTTTCCTTTATTTACGTTAAAAATATAATCGCTCAGGAAAACCCCATTCTCGAAACCCAAAAAGCCATTCAAAAGGGCAATAACCAAGAAGCCTGGCTGGATAACGCCATGGGGAGTAATTTAGTTTCTTTAACAAATCTTTTAGTAGGAACTTTGCCCGAAGCAACTTACTCTTTAGACGAGGGAGAATATCAACAACCGACCTCTTGGATCCCCGGGGGAGCTGTCGGCACTGTCAGTCAGATGATTGCTTCATTATACAATCCACCGGCATCGGGTATTGAATATTTAGCTCAGGTAAAAAATGAATTTCTTGGTAAACCGGCTTATGCTCAATCCGGTCTTGGCTGGAGCGGCCTTCAACCACTTCTCCCTATTTGGCGGGTTTTTCGAAATGTAATTTATATTGTTGCCTCTCTATTTCTAATTATTTTGGGAATTATGATCATGCTTCGGATCAGAATTAACCCCCAAACAGTCATTACTATTCAAAATACTATTCCCAAAGTGATTATCACTTTAATTTTAGTCACCTTTTCTTATGCCATCGCCGGTCTTTTGATTGATTTAATGTATTTTGTCCAAGCAGCCGGTATTTATCTTATGTTCCAAATAAAAAACACTGACATTAATCAATCTCTCTTAGCCGGTAATAATAATTTCTGGGCCCTTAATCAAGCTTCTTTGAGTCGCCACTTTGGTTTAATTTGGAAAATGGTTCCTTCAGGGTTACTGATGGGTCTATGTGGCCTTTTAGGAGCAGTCTTAACTGTAATAGGGACATCTACCTTTGGCCCCTTGGGTTTAATTGGCCTTTTAATCCCCTTTGTTCTAGTCGCCATTTTTTTACTGGCTCAGGTACTTTCATTGCTTCTAGGTTTGATTAAAAGTTACTTCTCCATTTTAATGTCTATTGTTTTTGCCCCTTTTATTATCGGAGCTGGGGCTTTCCCTAATTCTAAAACCGGCTTTGAATCATGGTTAAAGCAGTTCTTAGCTAATTTAGCGGTTTTTCCCGCCGTTTATCTTTTCCTTATTTTAGTTAACGTCTTGATTTCCATGATTAGTGAACCAGGTTCAACCACTACTCTCTGGGCGCCAGGAATTATTAGCTTCGCCACTCCCTATTTGTCTTTAGTGATTGGTATTGCCGCCATCATGATCATCGCTAAAATACCTACCATTTTACCCTTAGTTCTCAGCGGCAGCAAACCTTCTCCTTGGGGTCAAGCCTTAACTGAAACTGCTCAGAAAAACATTTTTGTTACTACTGGCCGAATGATAACTCCCGTAGCTCTCCATAGTGTTAGTGACCACCTAAAAGAAAGAATATGGGGGACTGCTAGAGATGAAACAGGAGATGAAAGAGGAGATGAAACAACAAGAAAGAAAAAACCAAAACCACCCCATACTACTCATTAAAATTAATGCCGGAAATATTTTTCAAGACTTTCAGCCAATGCTAATCGGTTACGCCATTGTCTGTTTTTTTTCAATAATTCCCCGACCCCTACTACTTCATAAGCCCACTTCCATTGCTCCATAGTTATAAAATGGGTCCTTAAGGGATTAATGTTTTCTGATTGGACATCCTCATCAACAGCGACCGTATTCTTAGTCACCAGAGTTTTTAATTGGTTTATTTCCTTTTTGGTCCAGGTAGTATCAGGATATTGTAAAACCCTCTCGAGCAAATCGGCCACGAAAATCGCCCGCATGTCCTTATTCATATTATCGGGTTCGCATTTCAAAAAGGCATCGTTAATTCCATTAAAAAACTCCGGGGTTAAAACTTTTTTCTCATCGGTAGGTGGATCTAATAATAATCCCCTAACCACGCTGGCCTTTCGAGGAACAACCATACCAAAATAGGCATCAAAATCCCTTTTACCTCTAATCTTGCTGTAATCAATATCTTGCCAACTAATAAAAGTATCCGGATCAAATTCTTTCTGAGAATATTGAATAAAATCAGGTACAATACTTTTAATAAGCCCCCTAATTACCTTGGATCCGACTTGTTTACCCTTTAACGAATTGTCATAAATCAAATCGTCAAAGTAAATCATTTCGGAATACTCATCACCGCCATCAAAAGCCCAATTAGCCTTGGATCTTATTCCTAAAGCCCAAATAACATCCTCAGCTAAAGTCATTGTCTTCTTGGCATGTTGATCATCCAAGCCGTATTCTTTCATTTGATTGATTAAAAAATCTAAAACTAAAGCCTTTCTTTCCGGATTATCATCAATAAAATAATTCATATATCTGGCTGGTTGTTCACCATGTTCACCAATAACTGGTTTACCTTTATGTAAAATTCCTCCTTCTTTTTTCTGCTCAGCCACCAACTGTTCTAAATTAGCTTTTCCTCGATGCTTATAACGAAAGGCCTCCTCTACTACCCCCATCGAGCTCTGCTCTTTGGAAACAGCTCCCTCTTTATATTTCCCGATCTCCACTCCTCCCTTTCTTTCAAAATAATTTAAAATGCAATCCTGCATCCAATCGTAGCCTATCCCTACTAAATAACCCTTCTGGGCTTCCTTATCACCATTGTGAAGCTTGGCTAGAGTTTGGTTAGTCATGGTTTTAAGCAAAAATTCCACCCGTCGGCCGTTCATCTGTCGGGTGCCGTCAACCCCCATTAATATATCGTTAGTGTAAACCCTCACTAAACCATCCCGTCTTAAATCGTTACATCGCCGACCTAATTCTTCTAGATTACCTTTTACTTCCTCTTGCATCTTACGACATTCAATTAAAGCCAACCTAACCTGAATCATACCTCGGATATCATTATTTTCTTCTGAAGCTTTACAAAAAATTTCATTAAGGGGACCGGAATACCTAGGAACTTCAGAGGTGATGGCGTCCGGACTTTTACCCGTTTTTTCTAATTTATCTAATAATTCCTCAGTAACTTCAAAAAGAGCTGTTCTGTCAGCCAATAATTCATCAGTAATTTCATAGCTCCTTTCGCCACTCATGCCTTCGAGGCGGTTATGAATATCAAATAAAGTCTCTTTAATTTGTTTAGCCTCATCACTATCCGAGGGGTAATCTTTTAAAAGATTAAATAAAGATCTTTCAAAACGGTTTAATTCTATTGCGGCTAGGTAAGGATAGCTTTCTAAAGCTTTGATTGTTTTATTATAATCAACTAACAAATTATTAACTTCTTCGCTTAATGGTTTTGGGGTTGGCTCTTGATCGCCTTTTTCTGCCGCTTTCGCAGGAGTCAGCTGAGGATTACTCAATACCCAATTAATTTGATCTTTTTGTTCAGAGGTAACATTAGGTTTATTTAATAAAGCGGATAATCTTTCCTTATACTCCTCAATATCTTTGTCATTTGGCTGTCCTCCTTCAGTGGATGACAAAATAGTGTCAAATTTATTTATTTCATCTAATAAAGGTTGGTAATTTAAATAACCGCTTCTAACTTCTTCCAAGAAGTCCTCGTTTTGTAAAGACGCCGGCATAATGGTTGCCAAATCCTTCAAACTTCCCGACATTAAAGGTTTCATATACTTCTCATCCTGGCCCGCCTTAATCACCAATGCTCTCAACACAATTTTACTGAATTGCTCCTCTTGGTTATGCTGTTTCAAATAATCCTTTAACTTGGCTCCTATCTCATCCCGATACTCTCCGCTTAAGTTTTCATTAAAGATCTGGGTGATTAATTTGGCATATGAGTCCAAATTACCACCGCCGGTCTTTTTTTCCAAATTAACCCATAGGTTCTTATCTTTACTTTCTTCACTCATCCTTTTTTATTTTACCTTTTTTCATTAATTCTTCAAACTCTTCCTGGCCGATAGTCTCTTTTTCAACCAAAATAGCCGCTAATTCATCCATCAGACTTTTTTTCTTCTTTAAAATAATCAAGGCCTTTTGGTAAGCCGTGTCAACCAACCGCTTAACTTCATCATCAACTTTAGCCATCATTTGGTCAGAAATTCTAGTAGGTTCAAAATAAGCCCGGTTAAATTCCTCCATATCAATCTGGGGTCCTAAATTTATCGGTCCTAAATTTGACATACCCCATTCCACCACCATATTTCTGGCAATATTAGTCGCCTGGGTGATATCACTGGCGGCGCCGGTCGAAATATCACCAAACTGAATTTCCTCGGCGGCTCGGCCACCCATCGCCATCGCCATTTGTCTCAACAATCTTGATTTAGTTTGATGAATAATATCTTTTTCGGGGGGTATCAGAGTAAAACCCAAGGCCATCCCCCGCGAGATAATAGAAATCCTAGTTACCGGATCTAATTTTTCAAAATAATTAACGATAGCATGGCCGGCTTCATGGTAAGCCGTCATTGATTTGTCTTCTTTAGTCTGGCTTCGTCTCTTCTCTGACCCCAATTTAGCCTTCAGGGCTGCCTCTTCAATATCTTCCATAGTAATTTCATGTCTATTAGTTCGGGCGACAGCAATCGCGGCTTCATTAAGCATATTTTCAATATCGGCTCCAGAAAAACCAACTGTTCTTTTGGCTATCGCTTCCCAATTAATTTCTTTAGTAAAAGGCTTGCCTCGGGCATGAATGGCAATAATTTCTTTCCTAGCCTCTAAATCGGGCATTTCTAAAACCACCCGTCGGTCAAATCGACCCGGCCTCATTAGGGCCGGATCAAGCAGGTCGCCTCGATTAGTAGCCGCTAAAACTACTACGGCTGTAGTAGGTTCAAAGCCGTCCATTTCGACCAAAATTTGATTCAAAGTTTGTTCTCTCTCGCCATGACCACCATCAATTCCCCCTCTCATTCGGCCAATGGCATCAATTTCGTCAATAAAAATAATCGCCTTGCCGGCTTTCTTAGCCGTGGCAAACAAATCTCGAACCCGAGAGGCACCCACACCAACTAACATCTCCATAAATTCTGATCCGGCCATAGCATAAAAGGGAACATCAGCTTCGCCAGCGGTAGCTTTAGCTAAAAGGGTCTTACCGACTCCGCTGGGACCAACCAACAAAACTCCCTTCGGCGCTCTTGCACCTAACTTTCTGTATTTCTCAGGATTTTTCAAAAAATCAACTACCTCCTCTAAATCTTTTTTGGCTTCTTCAACCCCAGCTACATCTTTAAAAGTAACGCTTTGTTTGCCCTTAACAAATAATTTGGCAGTTGACTTACCGAAATTGAATAAACCGCCGGTGCCACCGCCTTGTTTTCTGAAAAACCAGAGAATAAATAGAATCGGCACCGCCACGGTAAATAAAAGACTGACTATTTCCCCTAAAGCTTTCCAGCCGGTTCGATTTTCGACATTAAATTTAACCTGACTCAAATTAATGTCTTCTTTCTGTAAAATCTCGGCCATTGATACTGATGGTTCTTTCGAAGAAACCATAATTTTATCTTCATCCTTAAGTTTAGCCATAATTTCGTTATCCATTACCGTTACTTCAGCCACCCGGTTATTTTTAATCGCCTCAATAGTTTGGGATAACGGCACCTTTTCTACCACTCCCGGAGAAAAGATTTGCATTAAAGTTGAAATTAGCCAATAAATCAAAATGAAGTAAACCAAAGCTCGCAAAATCTGCTTAGGTCCGATTTCAATTTTGGTCACTTTTACTCCTGGCGGCAGATTACGCAATAATTCGTCAGTAGATTTCTTGTTTTCTTTTTTAGGTTCTAACTTTTTCGCTGCCGATTTACTTTTGGGAGTTAATTTCTTTAAAAAGGGCATATTGGTTATTATAACCTAGATTTAATTACTAATTATTAATTAATTACCGCATAATCTCCGTAATTTTACCGTAATCATCATTTCTACCAGCTTTCACCTGAAACTTATGACCACAAGACAGGCATTTATAATAAATCACTATCTCCCCTTTTTGGTAAACTGCATATTCCGGCTTCATTAATCCCCGGCACGGGCTAGCCCGATCGCCAGGAATTTCCTCATCCAAATGTCTTCCCCAAAGACAATAAGGGCAGTGGTCGGTGTAGCCATTACCTATTACTCTTTTACCACAATGCTGGCAAACAAAATTCTCCTTTTTTCTAATAAAATTTTTTTTCTCCATTAATCAATTACCGGCTAATTTCAACACCAATCTTTAAATCTCTATCCAACTTAACCTGAAACAGAACTTTATTACCGATGGTTGTTGCTACCGGCTCAACCTGAATTGGCTGATATTCGGCCGGATAAGCGACTGACTCTATCCATTCAGTTTCACCACTGCCTGACTGCCGCTGTAAATAATCCAAATAAGAAAACTGGTCGGTTAAGGCTAGAGGACTATTATATTTAATCCGGACAATTCTTTTTTGAGACACGGGGACAATCACTAAAAAGCCGATTTCTTTTTTGCCATATTTTTCATCTAGTTTTAATTTTTCTCCATCAACAACCTCAATTTGGTTGCCAGCTCCATCCTGAATCACCACCGTCTCTAAATTTATTTCTCGAGGTAAATAAACCCGCAAGTAATTCTTGTAATCTCCAGCCGGATAATTAATTGTTTTAGCCATATTTTCATAATTAATTTTCAAATCCCTTGATAGTAAATTACTCCCAATAGCAATATTTTTTTCCACTCTTCTTCTTATAAAATAATTGACTTTATTAACGCCAAAATTAGATTCATTAATAAAGGTATAATCGGCTAAACAACGACCGGAAGCACAAGTTCCTTCTTTGATCGATCCGTCCCAACCAAGGGCAGCGACTCCTTGAGCCGCTGATGAATCGTCAAAAGCTAATTGAACCTCCTTTTCATCTAATTTATCTATCAAGGCAATTAATAACTGACCCCTTTTGGTAGTGTCTAAAGTTTTTATGGATTCAAATAATTGTTCTCCCAGGGCTGATAGAAAACTAGCCTTTTGACTGGAACCAGGAAAAAATTTAGCTTCAGCATAATATTCAGCCTGATCATAAAGGTTGTCTTTATTAATTTTTTCCTTAAAATCGGGAATGGTTATCTCACCAACTACTTCTAAAACTGCTCGGGCGACGGCTAAATTAACACTGATCACCCCATCGACTTTGCGACCGATTTCTTTTTCCAAAAACCATTCCAAATCTTTAGCCGCCCCGGTAAAATTAGCCTGCCAATTAGCGTCCCGCAAAAACCAGCTGGCCTCACCGAGATAATCCCTGATTTCTGCTGGTGGTTCCACATGACCTTCTAACTGACCATCGGCCTCATAAACATCTTTAACCTCAAAATTCAGCAGTTTGCCATTTTGAAAACTTAAAATACCAAAAGAACCAATAAAGCCGCCGGTAGGTCTTAATTCACTTTCATTCTGAAGTAGAACCAAATATTCCCGCCGTTGGCCATCAATACCAATAATTGTTGGAATTATAGGTAGTAATTGTTTTACCGCCGCTATTTTATCCCGATTTTGATTTAAATCTTTTAATCGATAACTAATTGCCTCTTTAAATTTTGGCGGCAACCAGGAACTGCTGCCGGTAAATCTGGCCTCAAAAAGACCAATTTCGATTTCAAGTTCATCTAATAAACGTGGCAGTTTGCTTAACTCTTTTGACCAATCCACTTCTGCTTCTCCAAATAAGCCCTGATTGATCTTGGCCATCCTTTCTCCCACTTCAGCCGCCTTCTCTTCAATAACCAAAACCGATTGACCTAGCCGGAAAATCTCCTGTAAATGTCTAATTTGGCTTACCCGATTCAATGACCAGTTGTTAATCTGTTCGTCTGCCTTCCGAATCACTGTCAGGCGCTGATTAATTATTTTAATCGCCTCAGTTGATTGACCAATCTTAATCAACTCTTCCACTCGATTAATTGTCTGTTTTAAAAGCACCAAGTTACTTAGCCACTTAACTGGCCAAAATAACATCGAAATTACTGCTAAAATAATTAAAATTCTGGGCCAATATTTTTTTTTCACCTGTTTAACCTTAAGCAATTCGCCAGTTGGGGAAATTAGAGAGTAGCTATCCGGTTTAATCGCCACTGGCCCCTCATCCAATTCCTCTATTTCCTCCTCTGGATAATCCCGCTCTACTTCTGTTTTCTTTATGATCGGCTTAATTTCAAATTTTGGTTCATTAGTCTCCGTCGTTTTACTTTCTTTTTCCTCATTTTCTTCTTCCTTTTCTTCAGATTCATTAGTAGAAAAAGATGATGGCTCCACTTCTACTGTTAATTTTACCGGTGTGGTCGGCCGATGACGTTGACTTTTATTGATAACCGATGATCGACTTTCTTCATCAGCTTGGGTAAAAAAGTATTGTAGGGTTTCTTTAACCCCATCGCGAAACTCTATTTGGGGTTGCCAATGGAGACGAGCCCAATTCTCCCTCACTTCCTTATCTGAAAAACTTTCTACTTGAATCTCACTCTGAATCACCTGGTTTCTTGTCATTTTCGCTTCATCGATCAGGACAGCTGCTACTTGTTGAGAATCAATTTCCTCTCCGGCTATCAACACTACTCCTCTTTCCAATCCAGAAAGAAAATTAACCCTCAAAATGGCTTCGACCAGATCGTCTTCGGCCAAGAGGCGAAATTTTAAGCTGAGTGACGGCAGAATTAAATTTTTATTTTTAACTGCCGACTGAAAGGCTTTGCCCATAAAACTATCCCCAGTCATTCCCGGCCCATAAACACCAAAGGCTTTAACTAACCTTAAATCACCATTAATAGATTTGATATCGTTTTCCCAAGCCTCAGCCTCTTTTTTATCATTAATAGCAACTATAGTTACTTTTGTCCCATTTTCAGCCGCTTTCCGCCAAATGTCTCTTCCACCTTCAAAGTCAAAAATATAATCAACTCGATCATCATAATTCTCGGCTCCGTCTTTAACAATAACTTCCTGTTGTCTTAATTTTTCTATTAATTTCCGCCCTCCTAAACGATCACTGCCGATAACTAAAGCTACTGGTAATCCCCTTTCCATACTTCTATTATATCTAGGATCTTTTATCTAGCCTACGGTAATTTGTCGGTTATTATGCGGAGATTATCTCTTTGCCGTAAAAGCTGACCACCCAGTAAAATCATTGATAGGGCTTCAGTCAAAACAGTTACACCAGCCGCTCCGTTAATACCCCAACGGGGAATAACCAACCAATTGCCAATTATATTAACGACCAAAACAACTGTACCTACAAATAAAATCGACTTTTGACTACCCCTGGCAATCAAAGTAAAACCTAAAAGATGATTTAAATAAGCAAAAATCATTGCAAAAATTAAAATCCTGAGAACGGCAATAGCCGGCCCAAATTCTATTCCACCTAAAATATTAATTATCCAGGGAGCTAACCAAGAAAGTAAAGGGGCGGTAATCGCCAAACCAATAATTATTAAGCTTAAAGAACTAAAAAACAATTTTCTTTTCCCCGGAATTGGAGATGACAATAAAGGAAAAATACTAGCTACAAAAAAGTAAGCTGGTTGAACCAAATTACCATAGATTTTATATGACAAACCATACCAAGCCACTTCGTTCATACTTAAAAAATGAGAGATCATCATCGAATCAACCGCCCGATCATAGGCGGTAAAAACCAGTAAATAAACCCCCATGGGCCATAATTCCTTCAACCAAGTACCAATTTGTTTGAATTTCACTATCCAGGCTGGCCGATGGGTTAATTTTTGGCCGATAATCAAACTAACGATTCTCGACACCAAATACATAACCATTACTCCAACTAAAGTAAGTTTTAAGGGATAGATAAGAAGCAGAATTAAAAAAAACAAAGGAAAACTAACGTCCATAATAGTCTTTAAATCCAACCTCATTCTAGTTTGAAAAACGATCTCCAAACTCCCAGCTAGACTAGTGAAAAAAATCATTGATAGGGAAATTAGGGCCGCTAATTTAATTTGAGCAAAACCTTCAAAGGTAAAAATAATTATCATCCCGATGACAAAACCAATATTGGCTAAAATCAATCGCAAGCCGGTCAATTCCTGATAAATTTCTTCCGATCTGTTTGGATTTTTGCTCGCTTCCCTAACCCCAATAGCCCGACTACCAAAATCAGCCAAAGCATCTAAAAGTAAAAAAACAGAGGTGGTCAAAATAAAAGCACCATAAACACCTGTTCCTAATTTTCTGGTTAAAATGGCTGTGGTTATTAAACTAATTAAAATTGTTAAAATTTTACCTATTATTTGAACAAGAGTATTCCAAATCGGCTTTTTCAACATAACTTATTTTACCCTGGTTAAAAATATAAAATAAAACACAAGGTTAATAACCACCAATTTTGAGGTAAAGTAAGCCAATAATGATCAAAAAGTGAGGTAATCAAAATTATCAACCAAATTCTCTTAGGCCACTTTTGGGGGGCTATTTTAGACCTTATTGCTGATCCTAAAATTAGCGTTGGTATTAAACCTAACTGGCTTAAAATCAACAAATAAATATTATGAACTGGCTGATAGAAGTGACTTTGGCTTAAATAATTATTCCAACCGATTCCTAAAAGGGGATGTTTTAAAAACAATTTAACGGCTTCATTATTCAAGGTCAATCTCTTAGTCCAACTTAACGGATCCCAGCCGGAAAAAACCCCAAACAAAGCTAAAAACAACAAACCATAAATCCTAAATGGACTATTGATAATTAACAACAACCAAGCAGCGCGGCTGGCTGAAAAAATAATTGTTACCAAACCCAAACCTCTAATTAACCAATAAAACCAACCAGATGAATAATAGCGCCATAACTCAAGGGTTATTAATAAAAACCCGGCTAAACTATTAGGATGAGAGAAGGTACCATAGGCTCTTAAAATTTCCCTACCGTAAAAACTAATTTTAGCAATACCAATAGTATTTAAATTAAACCGTCTTTCTCCCAGCCAATAAAAAACTCCCTGCAAACTACCACCATTAATTACTTGGGTTAAACCCAAACCACCCTCTAAGATAATCCAAAAAGGAATAATATAACCCAAATACTTCCTGATTAATTCCTTCTCAGGTTTTAATGTTAAATAAACTAGGTAAATTTCTAGAATTCTCAACCATCCGGTCAAGGCTAGCCACTTATTACCGGCGATTAAAATATTTAAAACAGCCAGGGGCCAAAAAACCAAATTGACAGATTTAAGTGATTTAAAAAATCTGGGTAAAATTAATCCTGCCGCTAAAATATCAACAAAATAGATTGTCGGTGATAAATAGTCAATCCTAACACCTTTAATTAAACTCCAGGCTGGCCAAAAATGTTTGCCTAATTGTGTTGGTAAACAACATAAAAAAAGAAAAAGCAAACAATTTTTAAGCCGAGTTGGTAAAAAAGAGGACAATTAAAAATAATTAAAAATTAAAAATTTTTATTATTAAGTTTCTGGCTTAATGACAATATGTCTTGCCTCTCCCTCACCTTCTGATTCAGTGATGATTCCTTTTCTACCAGCCACAACCAAATGACAAATTCGCCGCTCATAAGAACTCATATTAGCCATTGTTACCGGCTTACCAGTTGCTAAAACTTTCTCGGCCAAACTAATTGTCATTGCTTCCAAACGCGCTTTTTGTTCTTTCCGATATTGATTCACATCTAAAATAATTTTTACCCAATTACCCAATTTATTTTTAATTATTAACGTTAAAATCAGCTGAACCGCCGCTAAGTTTTTTCCTTTAAAACCAATCAGGGCAGCCGGATTATTCACTTCGACCGACACCAAAACTCCCTCGTCGTTACTGTCCTCAACGGCCGCTTTATTAATTTCAAAATTCATCTTATTGAGCAGTTCACAGGCTAAATCTAAAATAATCTTGTTTCTTTTTTTATTATCCATTTTTCTCAATAATTACTTGTTGAACAAGCATTACTAAACTGTTTATAAACCAATAAAGAAGAATACCCAAATTAAAGTTCCAGCCTAAAATAATAGTCATTAACGGCATCATAATAAGTGATTGGGTTCTCATTGCCTCCATCATATCATCACTTTTATCCGGGGTCGCTTTAACATAGGCCGACTGATCGACTGGGGTTTTTTTAGCAGCTGTCGGCATCATTAATTTAGAACTTAAATACTGAAACACGGCCGATCCTATCAATAAAATTAATGGTATTAACATGTTAAAGTTCCAGCCATTTTGGGCAATCATTTTAGGTGTTTTAGCTAAATCACTACCAAAAAAGTTCAAATTAACTTGAGTCTTTTCTGATAATTGAAAGGCGGGAATTAAATTCTTATTAAGAGTCACTAGATCCCCTTGACCCATGGAAAAATTAACTATCATATTAAAGGCCATAAAAAACACTACCAAAATAACAATCTGCAAAATTTGGGGTAAACAGCCTGCCAACGGATTAATTCCCTCTTTCTTGTATAATTCCATTTGAGCCGTGGCTAAAGCTTGCTTATTGTCCTTAAATTGATCTTGAATTTTTTTTAATTTAGGCTGAATTAACATCATTTTTTTTGAGGCTTTTAAGGTCGGTAAAACCAAAGGTAGAAGTAAGAGTCGAATTAAGATTGTCACAATAATTACTGCCCAGCCGAAATTTCCCAGAAGATGGTAAAAACCAATTAGAGCATTAATAAAAGGGGCGAGTAAAATATTCATAGGTCTATTTTACCAGATCAATACCCCCTTTCTTAAAGGGATGACATTTACTAATTCGCTTTAAACCTAAAATTAAACCACCAACCGCCCCATATTTTTCTACGGCTTCTTTAGTATATTCACTGCAACTGGGAATAAATCGACAACCAGCGTGCCCCCAATAAGGAATCCGGCTATAAAAATTTAAGATTCCTAAGATTACCTTTTTCATCAAGAATATTCCTTTTAACTAAAAAAATACCACGAAAACCATTTTCAAACTTATCAAGATTTTGTCTAACCTCTTCAGCAATCAATCGTTTAATTTTATTTCTTATCACTGCTTTTTTAGAAATTCGTTTCGAAATAATAAAACCAAATTTTTTATTATTTATCTCCCGGTTATCACTGATTGGAATTTGTTTAAAAATTAAACCAAAATAAGGGTATTGTTTTAATTTTCCTTCCTTTTTAATTATCTCGAATTCCTTCCGACTAGTAATTCGATTAATCTTCTTGAGCATTTTAAACTGTTAATTTCGTTCGCCCCTTAGATCTTCTTCGTTTTAAAACATTTCTACCTGAGGTGGTAGCCATCCTTTTTAAAAAACCATGGACCCTAACTCTTTTTTTCTTTTTAGGTTGGTAAGTTCTTTTAGTCGACATATCCAATATTACCATATTACCCCTCTTTATCCACCGGTAAGTTAACAGGTCGAAGAGGGAGTTAGAATAAAATTAATTTGATCCCTTTTAAATTGTGGAAAACTCATTTATGATAGATCTGATTGAACCCCCCAGAAATCATCTTTTTAGTTTAATATGGACATCGAAAAACTTTGGAAGAATACACAGGAAGAGTTGAAAATAGTCATGGCGCCGGCAGTTTACCAAACTTTCGTGGCCAAAACCCAATTAGTTGTTTACCAAAACAACCATGCCGTTATTGCCTGTCCCAATACCTACTTGGCTGATATTAATTTAAAACGCTATTATGCTACTTTTAAAAACGCACTAGATAATCAAAGTCAAAGTAATAATACTTTAGAGTTTATTATCCAAGATCCAATCTCCAACTCTCCTTTAACCAGTCCACCCCCTCCTTTATTGGAATACTCTGCTCCTAAATTTAATCCCAATACCGGCCTCCACCCACGTTATACTATGGAAAATTTTATTGTCGGTAATAGTAATAATTTTGCCTATGCGGCGGCTCAAGCCATTATTCAAAATCCTGGCACAGCTTATAATCCATTCTTTGTCTGGGGTGGAGTAGGTGTTGGTAAAACACATCTAATTCAGGCCATTGGCCATGAATTATTTAAAAAATATCCATCATTAAAGATAAAATATTTTCCGGCCGAAACTTTTGGCAATGAACTCGTTGCTGCCCTGAAAGCCAAAAATATCAACCCATTTAAAGAAAAATATCGTCACTTAGATTGTATTTTAGTTGACGATGTTCAATTTTTGGCTGGTAAAGAATATATTCAGGAAGAATTTTTCCACACCTTTAACACTCTCCATATGAATGGAAAACAAGTGGTTTTAACTTCAGATCGGAAACCAAGTGAAATTGGCCATTTAGAGGATCGTTTAGTTTCTCGCTTTATGGGTGGTTTAACAGTAGATATTCAACCACCTGATTATGAAATGAGATTAGCAATTATTAAGCAAAAAATAGAGGAAAAACACCTTACCATTACTCCTGAGGCCGCTAGTTATTTAGCGGAGAATTTAACCTCTAATATTCGAGAAATCGAGGGTAAAATCCAAAAACTTATTGCCCAAACGTTAACTTTGAACAAAAAGGTGATAGATGAGGTGCCGCAAGAAAACTTTTCTACCCCTCTCAAAAACTTATCCCCACGTCATCTCATTTCTATTTGTGCCAAATTCTTTAATTTTAAAACTGGAGATATTTGCGGTTCCAGCCGTCGAAAAGATTTAGTTGCCGCCCGCCATATTACCGCTTACCTTCTCATCACTGAACTTCATCTGCCCTTAAAAGAAGTTGGCTATCTTCTGGGAGGACGAGACCATACTAGTATTATTCACGCTAGAGATAAAATCAGTTACGAGTTTTCCACTAATCCTCAAATGCAACAACTTATCAACCAAATTAAAAACATCCTTTAATAACTTATCTACTTATTCACATTTTTATTCCCATTTAAGGTTGAGTTTTTCCCACAAAGATTACCCCAAGTCTATCATCACTTATAGGATGAGTGATGTTTTTCGGATCATATTTTCCAATTTAAATCACTTTTTCACGTCCTTTTAAATTATTTTTCACGAATAAATTCATAATTACTAGTAATCTTTCTACTTTTTCACTTAATCTACTAATAACGCTACTGTTATTTAGATTATGTTAAGATATTCTATCTATGAAACTTTCTCTCCTGCAAGAAAATCTTAATTTAGCTCTAAACCATGTTTCCCGTTTTGTAGCTTTTAAAGCTCAATTACCTATTTTAGGCAATATTCTTTTAACCACTGACTCTGGCCGGCTTAAACTTTCAGCCACTAACTTAGAGCTAGGTATTAATTATTGGGTTGGGGCTAAAATTGATAAGGAGGGAACCATAGCTGTTCCAGCTCGGGAAATTACAGAATTTGTTTCTTATCTTGATCCGGGCAAAATTGATTTAACTCTTAATAGTAATCTTTTAAATCTAAAATCAAATAAGGCCGAATCTGACTTTACTACCTTTTCCCCAATTGATTTTCCAGTTCTTTCATCAGCTAATTCTAAGGATGGTTTTGAGATTGATTTTTCTGACTTAGCAGACCCCATTAACCAAATTACCTTTTCAGCAGCAACTGACGATACTCGTCCTGTTCTAACAGGTATTTTAGTTTGTTTTACTAAAGATAATTTAATTTTAGTGGCCACTGATGGTTTCCGTTTGTCATTAAAGGAAATTAAGCTTAAAAGTCCGATTAAAATGCCTTCAGGTAAAGATAGATTAACTCTTTTAGTTCCTGCCAAAGCCTTGATGGAAATAAATAAATTAGTTTCGCCTAATTCATTGATAAAAATTAGTATTGCTAAAGATGAACGACAAATATTTTTTATCATGGATAATTTAGAATTAGTTAGTAGTCTTTTGGAAGGTCAATACCCTGAATATCAGAAAATTATTCCTGAGTCATTTTCGACCACTATTGAGATAGATAAAGATGAATTAACCCAAGCTATTAAACTCGCCTCTGTTTTTGCAGCTCAGAGTGCTAATGTGGTGAAGATGAATATTAAGCATAATGTGGTGGAAATTTCAGCTAATGCTCCTCAGTTGGGCAAAAATAAGATTACTGTCGCCACTAAGATTAACGGTGATCCTATAGAGATTGCTTTTAACTATAAATTTATTCTGGATTTTATAGGAGCGGTCAAAGGTAAGGAGTTGGTTATTAAATTAAACGAATCTCTTACCCCAGGTTTATTTGCCGACGTAGCTGATCCAACCTACACCCATATCATTATGCCGGTCAGAATTCAGGGCTGAGAGTTAATCTAATTTTTTGCAATTTTCACCCGAATTGACCTTTGGATTATAAAACCAGTGCCATTTTTCGCTGTCGTATGTTTGGTAGAAACCATACTTCTCGGCATTTTTTACCAGCCAGTTGTAAACTACCTGCTCGTGGGCTGTCAGTGGTCTAGGGTTGCCACTAGAGTCATATCCGCCGAAATGAAAGTCTAGGGCCCTGCCGGTATGGTGTTGGGATTGGCCCGGAGCTTCAGCCCAATTAGAATTAGCCCTCAAAAGAGCCTGCTGGTCATAGTCTCTATAGGCCGCGTCCAGTAAAATTAGATCTTTATAATCGGTACCCTTTTCTTTTAGTAAATCATCCAGCATTACGTCTAGAATTTGGGCTACGTTCGGTTCTAAATAATCGCTATAGTTGTTACCGCCGCCATATTTTGTTTTAGCTAACTTTTTGGTGTTGAGTGATTTCTGGACGTTGAAGATACCGGGATAAGTGTCATAATAACCGATGTCATAAATGATAAAATTTAATCCCCGGCCGCCGTTTTTGTCAAAAACCGGCATTAAAGTCTTTTTACCTCCCAAAATTCTTTCTATATAGCAGATTGCTTTTGAGCTGGGAAGAGGACTAATGCCTGGTGTTAGGGTTGGGGTGATGGTTACGTCCGGTTGCTCTTGGCCGCCGTAGGCGGTTGGCGGCACCAAACCAGAGATTAAACTGCCGGTGTAAATTTGATAAACAAATAAACCAACAACCACAGCCACGACAATAACAGTAATTATTTTAGGAGTGACGGCGGCTAAAGCCAGCCCTGGCATAGTGGCTAAACCTTCAGTGAATTTAAGAGCTCCATTTAAAAAATTATGGCCCAAATGGTTAAGATTATGCCCTAACCACCTTTTAATTTCTCCTTGGTTTATGCCTAAATTATTAAGAATTTTTTTAAATCCATTGGCGATTATATTGCCGATGACTATGAAAGGGGCAGCTACCCCACTGGTTGCCTGCAATACCCCCTTAATGCCGGTATTGATACCCATGGTTAGATCCCTTTGAAAGTGGGTTGCAACCCGGTTTTGAAGTATCCATCCGACGTCTTGATTAACTATGGGGAGTCCAAGTTTTCGCCAGAAATGATTCCAATTTTGGACTTGTTTTAGCCTCTCTTGAAGCTTGGGTTGATTTTTAAGATAGGTAACCCACTGATCTATTTGTTGACTTAAGGAGAGAGAATAGGGTAACGCTGTCTTTAGATCCAACATCCGCCCTTTGATCAAGTCGTATTGAATCAACCATTCATTGAGGGAAATATTCAAGTCATTTTCTTCCGTCGGATAATAAGTTTTAGCGATAAATTCCGAATAATTATCAATTATTTCTTTTTGTTCGGGGGTAATTGTTTTTGTCTCGGTTTGGATTACTCCTTGAATTAATTGTTTTAACCGGTCTTGCCGGTAGTAATTAATTAATTGGGGATTGTTTTTGATAAAAGTTTTTATTTTAAGATCAAGGGTTTTGAAAACTAAAACTTCTTGAGAACCAACGGCGGTTGTTGTTAATCCTTGTTTTTTTAATTCTTCTTTTTGTTGGTCTAAAAGTTGAAAAATATCCAACTGATTGATTTGGATAACTTGTTCTAAGTCTGATTGTTGATTAATTTTGGTTCGAGTAATGAGAGATTGGTAAGTTTTTTCACTAAATTCCTTTTGGAAAATTAAAGGTGAATTTTGTTTTAACTCTTCATAAATTATTTGTTGTAGGTCATCCTGATAAGAGTGATTAATGGCCGATTCTATTTTCTGATTTATTTTAACTTCTGTTGGATTTAGGGGTAGATCATTAATTAACTTTGGAATAATTACTGTTTGATATTGATTCTTATCCTCTTGGTTGATATTTAATTTATCTAATCGTGGTTGAATTAGTTGAATTATTTCTGATTGGATTTTATTTTTAATCTCCTGAAATTTTTTTATCTCTGCCTCCAATATTGGTTTAATCTGAGGATTTTTTATTTCTCCTATCGCTGGTTGATCAAGTTTTTGAAAAATTTCCTTTTTCTCATTTTTACTCAAGTGAATTCCCGTTTGGGTTTCAATTTTAGTAATGATTTCCTGTTTAGCTTTTTTTATTAAATTTGTCTTGAATGTTAATAAATTTTTTACAGGTTCAAATTTGGTGATAGTAGCCGCAATTAAATCAGTTTTAATGGGTTTTTTCTCTGTCTTTGGCAAATTAGACAATTTAATTTCGGTAAATCGGGCTAATTTATCTTTATTTATTTCGGGAAAATTTTTTACAGTTTCCTTAATTAAGTTTTCTTTAAATTCATCTACCCTTTTTATGGCTTGATACTGTTTAATATAGCGCTTGACTAGTTTTTTAAACCACTCTTTATTGACCTGACTTTTAAGTTTACCTTCGTATTTTTCTATTAAATATTTTCGGGTAATTTCATCAATCATCTTCCCTTCGGCGATTATTTTTCTGATTTCGCTTTCAACTTCTTCTTCTATCTCCATTCTGATTGGACCAATGTCGCTTAAGATAGTGATCAAATCATTGAAACTTTTAATCCGATCCAAATTTTTGAAACCGTTAGTTTTAAGATATTGCAGGGCTTGGATAACTTCAAAAACATTAGGACTAAAATTAACCCCACTATCCCGTAACTGCTCTAATTTGGCTAAATCAATTATCATTAATAAATTATACTATTCCATTACCTAATAGTTTATCGTAATCTGTTGATTTATCGGCCTGAGCGGACTGTTTCACTAGTTCAATTTTAGCTAGAGGTGTTTTAGGTGGATTGGGTTGCGATAAATTATCAGTTTTAGAGGTTGGGACTTTGGTAAAAATTGGTTGAGATTTTTTTTGTAGCTGGGGTGGTTGGGGAATTTTTGGCTCGGGTGTTTGATTAATAAAAATTGGTTTAGGCAAATTTGAAGGGAGAGGTGATTGGTCTATCTCCTGTGTCAACCTTTTAAGGGTTTCAAATTTGTTCTCTCGGTCCTTAAATTCTTTCAGTTTTATTTTTTCATTTTTTTCCAACTCTTCAACTTTTTGCCTAAGAGGAATAACTACTTCCTGCCCAGATTCCTGAGGTGGGAGATGATTTGAGGCCGCTATTTCCTTCTTCTCTTGTTTAATTTTTAATAGCTCTTCGGGATTAGAAGTAATTAATTTATTTTCCTCTTCTGAGGCAATTACTCTAATAGCAACATGATTAGCTCCAGCAAAGAAAATACCCTCACCCTTATCGGCTGTTAATAGTAACTGTTTTTCTCCTTCTGATAGGTAAAAAACTTCACCTATCTGGTCAATGGCGGCACTATGTTGTTTTAATAGAATTTGAATGGCGCTATTAGTGACAATTTCTTTACCAAAATCTGTTTTCAAAAAGTCATCGACATCCTGAGTCACTGTAGTCACCCCAAGATAATATTTACGACCTCGCTTGACAATACTTCTAAGAAAATCGGCACTGTCAGGATATTTCATTAAATACCAAGCCTCGTCAACTATCATAAACCGTTTTCTCAAATCCTTTTTCACTATTGTCCAGATGTAATCCAGAATTATTTGCATTGCTATTGGTCGAAGACTTTCTTCAAGATTTTTGATACCAAAAACCACAAAGTTGCTTTTAAGATTGACGGTGGTTTTTTGATTAAAAATACCAGCGAACGAACCCTTAATGTATTTTTCCAGCCTTAAAGCTAAATTTTTTGATTCCTCATTCTCATTTCCTAGTAAAACTTTATAAATATCTTCTATTAATGGTGGTTCATTTTTTTGGGTTTCAGGGTCGCTGGTAATACCCTTACTTCGATAGGCTTCCATTATCGCCTTGTCTAAAATAGCCTCCTCATTTGGGTCCATTTTCCCCAGCATAATTTTGAATAGTTTTTGCAAAGTTAAAGCTTTGACATTAAGGGCATTTTCTCCTTCTTCGTTAATTAGTGATAAATCTAGGGGATTGATTTTTGATTCTTCATTATAACCAAAAGCGATATATTGCCCGCCGATCGCTTCAGCTAAGTCTTGGTATTCGTTTTCGGGGTCGATGATAATTATATCTATACCTAGCATTGCTGATCTAAGAGCTTCTAGTTTAACTAAGTATGATTTACCCGCACCAGCAGTGGCGAAAACAACTGAATTGTAATTTAACATGGTAAATCGATCAAAAATGACCAGAGAACCGTTGTGTTCGTTAATACCATACATGACTCCCTTATCATCGGATAAATCAGATGAGACGAAAGGAAAAGTGGTGGCTAACGATGTGGTATCCATATTGCGCAAAATGTTTAATTTATCACTACAAATCGGCAGTGTTGTTTTAAAACCATTTTCCATTCGGAGAGTAGCCCGTTTAGTATTTATCATTAAAGCACCTAAATTAGCCTCTAGATTTTTATTGATTTTATTTAATTCATTAATTGAATTAGCACTGATGGTAATGTATAGACCAAATTGGAAAAATCTTTCCTCCCCTCGAACTAAATCGGCCTGGAGATTTAAAGCGTCTTCTAATTTAGCTTGAGTCGCCGGATCAGCTACTCGACCCTGCTTTATATCGGAATTTAATTCAGCTTCCATTTCAGTAATTTTTCGTCTTAAATCATCAAGAACCTCTTTACCATTGGCAGGAAAGATATACATAGATACATTTAATGCCGCATCAAAGTTTATCAGTGGTGATAACCAACCCATATCAACAAAACGGGGATAGGATACTACCAGGAGGGTGCGATAATAGCGATTATCAATTCTAATAAAGTCGTAGTCGACCTCTAAAGCTCCTGGAGCGATAATATCTTTGGTGGTAACTATTCCCGAATTGAACTGCTTTATTTGATTAGAAGATTGAGGGTTAGTTTCTTTCGTGGTTGGTTTTTTAATTATTTTATCTAAAATTCCCATAGTTTTTATACAGTTTTTAATTTAGCTTCAATTATTGGTGCCTGGTAATCCATATTTTCAATTTTCTGTTGATCGGCCACTTCCTCATTGTAGATACTATAAAACAATTCGATTATTTCTTTATTATTGAGCGGTTTAATATCTAATCCTATTCGCGAAAAAAGACGGATAAGATGATCTCGTTTAGTTTCTAAGCTTGGTTTAGCCTTACTTAAAACGGTTTGCTTATCCAAGGTTCTTTTACTTCCTCGAGGAACTAAAGCACCAATACCCAGTTCGTAAACAGAAAATGGAATCACTAAATAAAATGTTTTAGATAAAACCTCATTTCTTTTAACCGTTTCTTCAATAAATTTTTGGTAAGATTTAATCCTCTCTTTTAAAAGAGGATGATTTTGTTGTTTTTCGTAATTTTTAAGATTTGATAAATATTGGGAAATATCTTTCATTTTGGTTCGGATGACTATCTGAATAGGGAAATTAAGTGAATTTAAAATATTGCCATAGGCATAAACTAGGGCTAATTGTTCCTTTTCTGATAAAAGATCAAAATTTACTGAAGAAACCTGAAGAATCATAACACAGTTACCATCCTTTAAAAGGACAATATCGTCAATAATATCTTCAATCGGCAAATGTTCTTGAGTAGTGCCCTTGATAGCAATTTTTAACGGATCATTAACCATATCTTTAGATTAATAATACTTGTTTTTTTTATTAATTACTAATTATTACTAATAATTCTAATCGGCTGAACAATATTTCCGTTAAGATTAATATTAACCCGATCGAAATTATGGTTTTCATATTCACAGATAATAAGATATTCCCCATCTTGAAGAGGACTGGCAATTCTAAATTGTCCTAAAGAATTAGTTTTGAGGACCCGAGCCGAATTACCGTGCTGATCTTGAATTTCTACAATAGCTCCGTCAATAATTTTACCCATAGCATCAGTTACCATACCGACAACTAAATTGGGAATCTCGGGGATATCAGGCATGGGAATTTTACCAAAAACAGCCTTACCGGTTGCCTGAAGCTTTTCTGTTTTTAAATTTAAGTTAGCTTTCTGATCACGCCAATTTTCCTCAGTGGCTGGCTCTAAACTATTTTCCAGGTCGATTATAGTTTCCATTTGGGAGACCTTTTGGGCCTTTTCTTCTTCTTTTTTTTCTTGCTGTTGTTTTTCGGTTTTTTTAATTGACTTTACTGAAGGTAGATTGTTAATAAAATCTTTAACTTCGCCTTTATTATTTAAAGGTCTGACCTTGCCATCAAATTCTTCCTTACTTGTTGTTTTTCTTGTTTCCTCTATTAAAATACCGCTAGCCACTGGCTGGGAACTGTCTTTTTGAAAAAGGTAGATAGTTGGGGTGAAAATAACTTTAAAAAAGGAAACAAGCCAATACTCTAACGGTTTATCTTGATATGGGATGAAAGCGAAAGCTAAACCGATTCCTGCCGAGGCTAACATGAGAGGCCAACGTAAAAGGACATGAATTTTAGTGGCATTAATTAGAAGAGCCAAGATTATGCCCGCCGCCGCCTTAAAAAATTGTTTTAAAGTCATTTCCCCTACTAATTTAAATTCATAGGATGAAATTTGTTGCGGAATTGGATGTTGGGCCATTAATTAATTCTATCGTAAATTATTTATGATTTGTAATTTATGATTTACAATGAGATATGTCTCATTTAGTAGTAGTGGATGGTCATGCTGTTGCTCATCGAGCTTATCATTCTATCCCTCCTTTAACCCATAATGGTCAGCCGGTCAATGCCTTGTATGGTTTTTATTCTATATTGCTTTCGGCTGTCGATACTCTTAAACCGAATTATTTGGTAGTTTGTCTTGATTCTCCAGGTCCAACCTTTCGACAGTCAGAATATTTAGCTTATCGGGCCAGACGTCAGCCAACTGAACATAATTTAGTTATTCAGCTACCCCAAATTCCTCTTACCCTAGAAAAAGCCCATATCCCTAGTATAAGTTTAGGTGGTTATGAGGCTGATGATTTGATTGCCAGTTTAATAGTTCAACATCGTGATCAAATTGATCACTCGACGATTATTACCGGTGATCAGGATTTAATGCAATTAGTTGACGATCAAACAAATCTTTTTATGCCCGCCTCGAGGGGTCTATTAGAGGCGAAAATTATTGGCCCTGCCGAGGTGAAGGAAAAATTGGGAGTGGCCCCGGTTCAAGTAATCGATTTAAAAGCCTTGATGGGTGATCTATCAGACAATTACCCAGGTGTTCCCGGTATTGGTCCTAAAGCAGCTGTTAATCTCTTAAAACAATTCAATAGTCTTGATGAGGTTTATAGTAATATTGATAAAATTCAACCTTCTCTTGCTGGAAGATTAATAAGTTATAAAGATTCGGCCTATTTGTCAAAAAAATTAGCTACATTAGTCAATAATATTCCCCTCAATTTTGATCTTAATACTGCTGAATTTACTAATGATACAATAGCGGGACTGTTAGATTTATTTAAGCAATACAATTTTAAGTCTTTATTAAACCGTTTAAAAAAGAATAAAAAAGTCGAAAAATTATCTTTATTTTGAAATTTATTTATGCGAGTAGCTCTGGTTCATGATTATTTAAAGGAATACGGTGGAGCTGAGAGTGTTCTGGAGGTTTTATCGGAAATTTTTCCTCAGGCTCCTATCTATACCACCGTTTACTTGCCTGAATTTTTTGGACCTCACCGCTCCCGTTTGGAGACCAAGTGGCGGGGACGGATTCGAACCAGTTTTTTTCAAAATTTTCCCTTAGTTGCTAAATTAATTAGCCCCCTTCGTTTTTTTAGTCCCCTGACTTTTCGCTCTTTTGATTTCAGTGGTTTTGATTTAATTATTACTTCAGCCACCGGGGCTTATTTTCCTAATTCATTAAATAAAAAATCGGCCAAGTTATTTTGTTATTGCCATACTCCTCCACGTTATCTCTATGGATTGCCGACCGCCCGTAATTTTAGTAAAAACCCATTACTACGGCCGATTATTGATTTGGTAAATTGCTTCTGGCGCCGCCTCGATAAAAAGTATGCTACTAACGTTGACCAATATATTGCTAATTCAGCTACCACTGCCGCCAGAATTAAGAAGTTTTATAACCGCGACGCTGTTGTTATTAATCCCCCGGTTAATTTACCCCAACTTCCAAACTCACGATCTACGATCCACAATCTACGATCTAATTTTTATCTCACCGGCGGCCGCCTAGCTCGAGCTAAACGTTATGATGTGGCTATTCAGGCTTGTAATCAACTTGGCCAGCCATTAAAAGTTTTTGGTCGTGATTTTGCTGGTTATTTGGCAGAATTAAAAAGTATAGCTGGTAAAACAATTGAATTTATTGGTGAGATTGATGATCAAACTAAATTCAAATTATATTCCCAAGCCAAAGCTTTTATTTTTTGTTCTGACAATGAAGATTTTGGGATAATGCCGGTTGAAGCCAATGCCTGTGGCTGTCCAGTGATTGCCTATAGAAGCGGCGGAGTAGCAGAAACTATTATTGACGGCAAAACAGGTATTTTTTTTAATGATCTTACTGTTGATTCTTTAGTTGAAGCTATCAAAAAATTTGAAAAAATGAAATTTAATTCTCGAGATTGTCTCACTCAAGCCCAACGTTTTTCTAAAAAGATTTTTATCAAAAATCTACAATCTTTGATCTCTGATCCACCTCTCCACTTCTAATCCAGCCTGACAGCCCTCGCCGGCAGCCGTAACAGCTTGTTGGTAGTTAATATTGTCGCAATCACCAGCGGCAAAGATTCCCGGCATTGAAGTCATCATTTTGTATTGCGAGTTCTGGCATATAATAATATGCCCATTATCATCAGTAGCGACTAGATCTTTAACGAAATCAGTTGCAGGTTGGTAGCCAATGGCGACAAATAAGCCATCTAATTTTAAAATTTTTTCCCCACCAGTTTTGTTATTTTTTAGTTTTATAGTTTGTAATTGAGTTGACGAAGCCTGAATATTGGGGTTTAATTCAATAACTTCTGTATTCCAAATTATTTCAATTTTAGAATTTTTAAGGACCCTTTTTTGCTCAGCTAAACTGGCTCTTAATTGATCCCGGCGGTGAATTAGATAAACTTTGCTGGCTAATCTTGATAAAAAATTAGCTTCACCGCAAGCAGTATCACCACCGCCAACTACAGCCACAGTTTTATTTTTAAAAAAGGCGCCATCACAAGTAGCACAGCCGGAGATACCCCGACCAATCAATTCTTTTTCTTTTGGTAAACCAAGCCATTTTAAAATTGATCCAGTTGCCAAAATAACCGCCTTAGATTGAATTTCCTCCCCGTTTTCTAGTTCATTAAGAAAATAATGATTTTTATCAGACCAGGGGTTAATTGTTTTTACTACCCCAGTTTTAATTTGACCACCCAAATTTTTTAATTGGCTTTGCATGTCCATCATCAATTTAATACCACCAATACCATGAGGGAACCCTGGATAGTTTTCTACCATGGTAGTTAAGGTGAGTTGTCCTCCCGGCTGATTACCGGTAATAACAATCGTTTTTAAACCAGCGCGAATGTTATAGATTGCGGCTGTCAATCCAGCTGGCCCAGAACCAACAATTAAGGTATCATAAATTTCGCCCATATTTTTACAATCGATTGATTACTAATTTATAATTCACTTATGAATTTCATTTTAACATTTGTTCCCCTCCTTATTAAAGAGAAGGGTTGAGGAGAGATTGATGCCTGAGTTACCTGAAGTGGAGACTATTCGTCGTCAACTTAAACCTAAAATTGTTGGTAAAACTATTATTGGAGTGAAAATTTTCTGTAATAAGTCTTTTCAGGGCGATCCTAAGAAAATTATTGGCAGAAAAGTCCTGGCTCTTAACCGGGTAGGTAAACAATTAGTAATTGATTTATCCGGCAATTTAGTTATTCTAGTTCATTTTAAAATGACAGGTGGTTTCTTTTTTCAACCTAATAAATACACCCGAGTGGCCCTGTATTTAAGTTCTCCCTTTATTAAACAAAGGAAATCTACCCGCCATCCAGCAGGAAGCTCGTCGCCTGACAAAAAAGAGGGTTTTGAAGGATTTTTTTTCTCCGACCCGCGCAAATTTGGCTGGCTGAAAGTTTTAACCAAGAGATCTTGGTTGTCTTATCAGAAAAATTTAGGAATGGATATCCTTTCATTTAGTTTTACTCCAGAATATTTTTATCAACAGTTACAAACCAGTTCCCGACCGATTAAACAAGTTTTACTTGATCAAACAAAGATGGCCGGCGCTGGCAATATTTATGCCAATGAGGCCCTGTTTCTAGCCAAAATTCATCCTCTAACTTCTTCTAGGGATATTCCCCGTGATCAGGCCTATAGTTTGAATCACTATCTAAAATGGGTAATAATGGATTCAATTTCACATAACGGCTCGACTGCCCGCGACCGAGGTTATCTTCAACCTAATGGCCAAAGTGGCTCCCACCAAAATTATTTTCATGTTTATCAGAAGGAAGGTGAGAAGTGTTCGACTTGTTCTGCTAAAATTAAGAGACTTAAAATTGGCGGCCGGTCGACTTTTTATTGCTCTAAATGTCAAAAGATAAAATAAAAACTATTGTTTTTGATATTTGTGATGTGGTTTGGGATTTGACTCCGTCGCGTAATGAATTTTATACGGAAGTTAGCCAAATTTTTCATCAAGATTTGTTTTCAGTTATGGAAGATTTTTTAAAAGTTTATCAACAGCTGCAGCTTAATCAAATGACGCTTAGAGACTGGTTTGAACAGAAGGGGGTTAATTACTCCCAAAAACAAATTAATAATTTAATCGAAGCTATTTATCAAGATGACAAATTTATGGGTTATTTTAACCAGGAAGTTATTGATTTGATATCAGAGTTGCGAAGATTTTGTCAAGTTGGTTGCCTTTCAAATATAGAAAATTTTCTTGGAAAATATTTTGAAAAACATTTTAATCCTCTTTTTGATTACACTATTTTTTCTTATAATATAGGTCATCGTAAACCTGAAATAGAAGCTTATCAGGAGATTTTTAAAAAAATTAATTGCTCTCCCGAGGAGGTAGTTTTCATTGATGATAAGGAGCGTAATCTTATCCCCGCCCGCCAAACAGGTTTCAACTGTCTGCTTTATACTAATTCTGCCCAGCTTAAAACTGATCTCGAAGAGTTTTTGCTATAATTCCTCCATGCCTGAAATTGAAGGGTTTATTTTTGATGTAGGCGGTGTTTTGTTTAAAACAGATAGATTTTGGCGGGATGTTTTTCCTGAAATAGGTCGGCGGGTAAAAGAATTGCCTTCACAGCTTATCCAGCGTTATCGTCAAAAAGAAACTAATTTTGAAACTATTCCCAGTAATGGTTGTAATTTTAGCCGATTAGCAGCCGTTCTTGATTTAAATATCTCTTCTCAATATCTTGAAGAGATGATTAATAAGTTTTTGGGGAAAGAAAAGTTATTTCGGTATTTGGATGCCAATGTTATCGCTCTGGTCGGCGAGGTGAGACAACGCGGCTATCAGGCCTTTTGTCTTTCTAATGTTGCTAATTTTTTTGATAATTATCTCAAAAATAACATTAATCCCTTGTTTGACCAGTCTTTTTATTCCTACGAAATAGGTCTCCGCAAACCTTGTCCAGAAATTTATGAAGCCGTTCTTAAGAAAGTTGAAATTTCCCCTCAACGGCTGGTTTTCATTGACGACCGGCAGAAAAATCTTGATTATCCTTATCGCATCGGTATCAATTGTCTGCTTTACACCAATCCGACCCAGCTCAAAACTGATCTCAATAAATTTCTATAACTTTTTGTCGCTCTTCCTTTTTCAATGGGATCTGCCTGCCGGCAGGAGAAAGGTTTTTATTTAATTAATCCTATCGGCATATACCAACTGAACGGTTTTTGGCACAATGGGCATTTGGTTGGCGGGGTTTTGCCTTTATGAATATAACCACAGTTGAGACATTTCCATTCCAATTCCGTTTCTGAATTGTAAAGAGTGTCGTTGTCTAGTTTAGTCGCCAAAATTATATATCTTTCCTCGTGCAGTTTTTCTACCTCTTTTAATTTGCCGAACAATCTGGCTGGTTCTGACTCTCTTTCTGTTTGAGCTATTGTTTCAAAATTAGGGTACATTTCTGTCCATTCATAGTTTTCCCCCTTAGCCGCTTCTCGTAGATTTTCGACTGTACTGTGGGAAAAAGGAGTAATGGTTAAATCACCGGCGGTCATTACTGGTTCGGTAATTAATTCGAATAGTTCACCAGCATGAACCCGCTCATTTTCAGCTGTTTCTTCAAAAACCCGGGCGATAAATTCCTGATCTTGTTTTCGGGCAATTTTCGCAAATTGAGTGTATTTATTTCTTGCCTGTGACTCACCGGCAAAAGCTTTCAGAAGATTTTGTTGCGTTTGACTCATAACTTCAGTATACCTTATTCACTTATTTTTCAAAAGGATTTGGTTTAGCAGAAGCATTTTGCGGATTTAATTGGATATTAGTGGCGCTAATACTGCCATCACTATTATCTGTGCCGAAGATCATTACTTTTTCTCCTATTGTTAAATCAGCTATATTTGTAATTTCTGCCTTATTTACAATTGTTTTATCGGTTAATAATATGATTTTACTTGAACCATCGGCCATTTTAATAGTAATACTTTTATCATCAATACTAACTACTTCACCATTAATAATTTTGGTCCGATCTCTGGTCATTGGCTGGTTTTCTCGTCCCCTAAACTGAAAGGTTCTTCTAGCTATACTTCTTTTTTCTCCAATTTTATATCCTATACCACCGCTAATAATGGCAATAATGAAAACTAAACCAACAATGATGATTAAGTGTTTATTTTTATTTTCTTTTTTCATAACTCTGAATATAATCCTTCATCATGAATTATATCTGAAAGTTTTCTTTCCATTAGTTAATTCCGTTAATTTTGTTTATAATTAAACATGGCCGATTTTAGTCCGGACGTTTTGTATAGTAATGACAATTCGCCCCTTTCACCGCCGATTCAAGATCTAATTAGGCAGTATCGAGAGAGTTTCCTAACCAAACCTAGAGGGGAAATAGCCACCATCCATGTTGACGAAATCGCCTCTAAGGTTGCCTTTCTTTATGAAAGAATAAGAAAAATTATTGATTGGAAGGAAGACAATTTACTAAGACGGTCGGCAATTGAAAGAATTCTTAAACGGAATTTAATCGGTGAAGTGTCTAAATTTAAACCGATTTTCAAAGCCGATGAAGCGACTTTGGGGGAAAGATTGGTTTTAGAACTGGTGCGGGGCGGTCATCTGCCTAATAACCAGATTCCTGAAGAGAAAATTAATGAAGTTCAAACGGCTCTGAAAAAGTATATTTATTTTCTTAAAAATATTCCCCTGGTAACTTCCTTTGTCAATAAAAAGAAAATTAATCTCTTCGATTGGATTTTGGAAGTAGCCGCCTGTGAGATAGAGGAAATTGTGTCGCCGGCAACTAAAGAAAATCTGCTAATCGAAACCATGACGGCTTTGATGAATGAGAGAATTCGAGTAATGCCTGAATTGGCGTTAAGCGACGAGGAAAAACTGACGCAGACTTATATTGCCGTTCATCGGACTTTGTTTGATTTGGACGATTCTTTGATTACCTACCGCTTATTAAAGCGCCGTTATCCTCAATGGACTAATCCGAGTGAGACGTTTATTAGCGAGACAGCAGTTAATATTTTTTCGCTCTGGGAAAGTTTAGAAAAGGAATTAAATCATCCCTTATCGAAAGATTTTTTTGATATTTGTGACAAAACTGATACTATTTTTATTCTTTTGGGAGATATTTTGGATCATTTTAAAGATGAACCAGATCAGCTAGAGGCGGCTTTAGCGAGTGAAGAACGGTTAAAAGCTTTATTGTCCCGATTTTATCAAAAAAGGCGCCAAACGTTAAAATCCCGTCTCTTTAAAATCGCCATTTTTTCCAGTTTATCAGTTTTAATTTCCAATTGTTTTAGTTATTTTATTGTCGAAGTACCATTGGCTCTTCTTCTCTATGACAGATTTAGTTTAATAGCGACCATTGTTGATTTTATTCTGCCGGCCACGGCCATGTTTTTGTTAGTGGCGATTATCAAACCACCGTCAGCTACTAATTTTAAGAAAGTAGTCGAATTAACTTTTAATTTTGTTTATTCCAGTCGGGAGAAAAATATTTACGAAATTAAACCTAAAAAGAAAACCAGTTTATGGACCACTTTTTGGATTGCTTTATTTTATCTTATTGGAGGGACAGTTTTCTTTGGTTTAGTTGCTTGGGGTTTTTATAAAGCTAAAATTCCCGTAATTTCGGTTATTTTAGACACCGTAGTCATTGCTATTAATGTTTTTGCCGCTCTCTTAGTTAGAAATAAGGCTAAAGAGATTACTGTTGAAGAAAAAACAACCTTTTGGGAATTTATTCTAGACACGATTTCTATTCCGGTAGCCCAAGTTGGCTCATGGCTGGCGAGAAAATGGAAGGAATATAATGTCGCTGCCGCCTTTTTTAATGCCGCCATTGAAATGCCAGTAATTACCATTATTGGGTTTATTGAAGACTGGCGGACTTTTCTCCGTGAGAAAAAAGGTAGTTTACATTAAGTTTTATGAGTGGTTTTTTGGTAATCTTCGATAGCGGCTTTTAAGGCATCAACGGCCAGAACTGAACAGTGGATTTTGAGAGCTGGTAGACCATCGAGAGCTTGAAC
>ERZ795052.559-NODE-559-length-56050-cov-12.373908_pt1 | contig 56050 bp, 43 predicted proteins | sample MGYA00375136_ERZ795052 | MGnify/ENA primary metagenome ERZ795052 (study PRJEB30181, sample SAMN05720156) | activated sludge metagenome | isolation source: Anaerobic digester | place: Japan | collected 2015-05-26 ... | reverse complement strand
GTGAGGCAGAATGGGAGTATGCAGCCCGTAGTGGAGGTCGTGATTGGAAGTATCCTTGGGGTGATGAAGAAGCTACTTGTGAGCGTGCAGTAATGTACGATGGCAGGGGTGATGGCTGTGGTCGTGGTAGTACTTGGCCAGTTTGCAGCAAGCCTAACGGCAACACCACTCAAGGCTTGTGTGATATGGCGGGTAATGTTTGGGAGTGGGTTCAGGATTGGTGGCACAATAGTTACGATGGTGCCCCAACTGATGGTTCAGCTTGGGAAACGCCTACAGGCTCTTTCCGGGTTGATCGCGGCGGTTCCTGGTTCTTCCTCGCCAGGGACGTGCGGGCAGCGAATCGCAACAACGGCTCGCCCGGCTCCCGCAACGTCTACGTCGGGTTCCGCCTCGCGCGGGATTCGCTGTAAAACGGTAAAGAGTTGGGAATGAAAGAGTCCTACGATGAAGGCCTAGCGAGCCACATCGGCCCCGAGTCATGCGGGTATGGTGGTAACGTCATATTCGAAGCGTTGACAGGGGGAAATGCAGGCAGGGTATTGAGCCTCGAAATAGGCGAAAACAGTTCTGAGCGCCGACGTACTCCTCGCATACGGAAGGCAACACCGGGTACACCGCAAACGCGAGGTGTAACCGGGCTCGGCGGGGTCAGAGACCCCTTGCATGCATGGAAACTCTTTACACGGGATGCAGGAGGTCCCGGTCTTTGTCCACTGAGAGATTGCGCAGTGGACGGCACGGAAAACCCGTAAGGGGTACAGCCGTGAGGTACGAGACCGGGAAGTCGGACAGTTTCATAGTACCGGAGAATCACATGAACAAAGCAGCAACAGCACCGGAGGGAACACGCGTGAGAGAAGGACTTAGCCGGACATCCGCAGTTCCTGAACCGATGTCAAAGGCTGTGGCGGAGTGTGAGGAGGGAAGGGAACTGGCCAAGGGGAATCTGGTTGGGCAATACAGGGACCGGACGCAGAGACGGGCCGCCCTGCAAAGTGCGCTCGACTGGATACGGCAGGCAGTAAGGAGGAACAGGAATGAACAAATGACGAGTCTCTGGCACCATGTCTATAACGAAGACCGCCTGTTGGAGTCGTACCTGGCATTAAAGCCTGGGGCATCAGCAGGGGTGGACGGCGTGACATGGTCGGAGTACGGGGAGCACCTGGAAGAGAATCTCCGGGACCTCTCCGAACGGCTGAAACGCGGAGCCTACAAGGCGAAACCTGTACTCAGGGTGTACATACCGAAGGCAGATGGGCGACAGCGGCCCATTGGGATCCCTGCGCTTGAGGACAAGATAGTCCAGCGAGCGACTGCCGAGGTATTGAACGCAGTGTACGAGGAGGAATTCATGGGTTTCTCGTATGGATTTCGCCCCGGTCGCAGCCAGCATCAAGCACTGGATGCGCTTTGGGTGGGATTGGTCAGCCGTAAAGTCAACTGGGTGCTTGACATGGACATCCGTGGCATCTTCGATGCAATCGACCACGAATGGCTAGTTAAGATGGTCGAGCACCGCATTGGGGACAAACGAGTGGTAAGGCATGTGCAGAAGTGGCTGAAAGCGGGTGTGCTAGAAGATGGCAGACGACAGGAAGTGGAGGCAGGAACGCCCCAGGGCGGAAGTATCAGTCCGCTGCTGGCAAATATCTACCTACACTACAGCTTTGACCAGTGGGCACATCGTTGGCGTAAGCAAGAGGCGCACGGAGAAGTAATAATAGTGCGCTACGCGGACGACATAGTGATGGGCTTCGAGCACCGGAAGGACGCAGTGTCCTTTCGAAAGGCACTGGAGGAGCGACTTCGGAAGTTTAATCTTGAACTGCACCCAGACAAGACCCGGCTATTGGAATTTGGGCGGTATGCGTCTGAACGGCGGTCCCGTCGCGGAGCTCCTAGGCCGGAAACGTTTAACTTTCTAGGATTTGTGCACATATGTGGCACAAGCAGGAAAGGTAATTTTGTGGTGCGCCGCCACACGATAGCAGCACGTATGCGAGCCAAACTACAGGAAGTGAAGAGGCACCTTAAGGCGAGGATGCATATGCGACCACCAGAACAGGGCAAGTGGCTTGGGGCGGTACTGCGGGGGTACTATCAGTACTACGCGGTGTCTGGCAACATGCGTTTCTTGGACCGATTCCGGTGGGCGGTACAGAAGTACTGGTACCGCGCATTAAACAGACGAAGTCATAAGGCGCGTACATCACTTGAACGTATGAGTGAGCTGGCGAAAACCTGGCTTCCGGTCCCTAATGTTATTCATCCCTGTCCCCTTAACCGTCTGCGCGTCTGACCCAAGGCAGGAGCCCGGTGCGGTAATTTAGCACGCCGGGATCTGTGCGGGGGGTGGCCCGTAAGGGCCATTCCTACCGCGACTCGGTGCGCTAGACTCTTGGCTCTTGGGCCCTTGGGCCCTTGGCCCTGCGCCCCTGTTGGCCAGGCGACAGCGCAGCGTAGGCGCCAATGGCCAACAGTGGCGCCCGAAGTTGCGCGTCTGCACGATGGTGGAGCGTGAGATCGGTTTTTTTTGCACCCCCTCTGTGTCATTATGAGACAGAGTGTTTCGCATGAATAGCACGGTGGTTATTGGTTCGGCAGGGACAGGGACAGGATCAGGGCTTGATTGCGGCGATGTCTGTGCGGTAGTGCATGTCGTTGAAGTGGATTGTTTTGACTGCTTTGTATGCTGTTTCACACGCTTCTTGCATGCTTGTTCCTATGGATGTTACCGCCAAGACGCGGCCTCCAGAGGTGATGGTGGCACCGTCGGATGAAAGTTTGGTCCCACTATGAAAAACCCTTGTGTCAGGTATTCTGCTGGCGTCGTCAAGCCCAGTTATAACGTCCCCAGTCTTTGGCGTGTCTGGATAACCGCCTGAAGACATCACAACACACACTGCAGGCCTAGGATCGAAGGAAAAGCTGACCTCTGAAAGCCGCCTATGAGCCACAGCCATCATGATTTCAGCTAGATCTCCTCTTAGCCGATATAGCAGCGGCTGGGTCTCTGGATCGCCAAATCGACAATTAAATTCCAGCACTTTAGGTCCAGTATCAGTAAACATCAAACCAGCATACAAAACACCCTTGTAAGTGATACCTCGCCTCTTAAGCTCAGCCAAAACAGGCTTGATGATCGTCTCAAGGATCTGCCCCTGTGCTGCCTCATCCAACAGCGGCGTTGGTGAATAAGCCCCCATTCCCCCAGTATTTGGACCTTGGTCACCATCAAAGACGCGTTTGTGATCCCGCGCACCATCTAGCGGCAGTATCGCTTCGCCATCAGTCAACACCATAAATGAGGCTTCCTCGCCAACCAAGAACTCCTCAACAACCAAGGTCGCCCCAGAATCACCAAACTTTCGGTCCACCAAAAAGCTGTTTGCAGTATCCAAAGCCTCTTGTCTGGTTTGAGCTATCACCACACCTTTACCAGCCGCCAGGCCATCCGCCTTGATTACAACCGGTAAATCACACGTCTCCAAGTGATTGATTGCCTGGCTAACGTTATCGAAGGTCCACGATTTTGCACATGGCACCTGTGCCGCATCCATGATTTCGTGGGCAAAAGCTTTGCTGGCTTCGATCTTTGCGCCGGCAGCCACAGGCCCAAAAGCTGCCACACCAGCCAAATCCAGACGGTCGATCAGGCCAGCCGCCAAAGGCGCTTCAGGTCCAACCACCACCAGGTCAATCCCATGCAGCTTTGTTGCCTCGATGATCGCGTCAATATCCAAAGGAGACACATCAATCGCCTGGGCAACCGACCCAGTTCCGCCATTTCCCTTGGTAATAAAGACCTTAACTCCAGGCGAGCCAGCAAGCCTCCATGCAATCGCATGCTCCCGCCCACCGTTACCAACGACTAGGATGTTCATGAGGCCTCCAGCTAGTGTCTGAAGTGTCGGCGACCGGTAAACACCATTGCGATTCCCAATTCGTCTGCAGCAGCGATAACTTCCGCGTCCTTTAACGAACCGCCCGGTTGAGCAATCGCCGTGGCCCCAGCCTTGGCAATCTCAATCACACCATCTGGGAAGGGGAAAAACGCGTCAGAACCAACTGAAGTCCCAACAAGATCAATCCCCCTGTCTTGTGCCTTGATTGCCGCAAGCCTAGCCGAGTCAACACGGCTCATCTGGCCTGCGCCAACTGCCGAAGTACGGTCAGCTCTGGCATACACAATGGCGTTGCTTTTAACGTGCTTACATACTCGCCAAGCAAAATCCAAGGCATCCCACTCCTCGTCAGTTGGCTGACGCTTTGTAACGACGCGCCCTTGTCGCACCTCGTCGGCCCTTGGGTCATTTTCTTGCACCAAAAGCCCACCAGACAAATGCTTACCAATCAACGCAGGCAGTGGCTCAAAAAACGCCTCGCCAAGCTCCATCACACGCAGGTTTTTCTTGTTCGCAAAAATCTCCAATGCCTCAGGGGTCACCGCTGGGGCAAGCACGACTTCGTAAAAGTGCTCACACATACGCTTTGCCAGCGCCTCATCTACCGTTTGGTTAAGGGCCACAATCCCTCCAAAGGCCGAAATTGGGTCGCATTCAAGCGCCTTTTCATAGGCCTCACCCAGGTTGTGTCCCTGACCGCAACCAGCTGGATTGGTGTGCTTGATTATCGCCACTGCGGCGTTGTCGAATTCTCTGACCAACGCCCAGGCTGCCTCCATGTCAACCAAGTTGTTGTATGAAAGCGCCTTACCCTGGCGCTGCATCGCCCCAAGGATCCCACTACCACCGCCAGCCGGCAGATAAACCGCCGCCCTTTGATGCGGGTTTTCGCCATAACGCAGGTCTTGAGCCTTCATTCCCCCAATCGCAAAAGCCAAAGGCAGGCCATCCTTGGCACCAAAGTGACCAACCACACTCAAGTCATAAGCGCCAGTCATAGCAAATACTTTAATCATCAGGCGGCGCTTTGTTTCAGCTGACGTGCAGCCTGTCTCCCGCAGCTCCTGCAAGATCACTGGATAATCAGCTGGGTCGACAACCACGGTCACCCTGTCCGAGTTCTTGGCGGCAGCTCTAATCATGGTAGGGCCGCCAATGTCAATGTTTTCAATGGCTTCAGCTTCAGTGACGCTTGGCTTTGCAATGGTTGCGGCAAAAGGATAAAGGTTAACCGCAACCAAGTCGATGTACTGAATATCCAAAGACTTTAAGGTATTGGCGTCTTCGTCGGTATCCCTAGCCAAAACGCCAGCAAGCACCTTTGGGTGCAACGTCTTTACCCGACCATCAAGGCACTCTGGAAAGCCAGTAACATCTGACACATCAACCACGTTCAGACCGGCTTCTCGCAAGGTCCTTGCGGTGCCACCAGTTGAGATGACCTCGTAGCCAAGTTCCACCAGGCCCTTTGCAAAGGCCACAACGCCAGTTTTATCAGACACGCTGATGATGGCACGCTTCATTGTGCATTCTCCCTTGTTTAGCCAAAGAAATCTGTCTAAAAGGCCGCTGCTATCTACTGATAAAGCCAAGTCCATCAACCAAAACTACACCGTCTGGCTGATCTTTTTGGTCCTTACGGTCAATCCTGATCCCAATAGTTTTGCCCTTCTTGCGGTTAAAGAACTCATGGAGTTCCTTATCCAAGTCCATCTCGTATCGTTTCCAATCGGGCCCAACCTCAAAGGCCCTTGAGGTCCCTGTATAACCCTGTCCTGCGGCATCATATGGATCCAACTCCACAACCTCCAAACGTACCCGGTGCGTCTGTGCATCACCCGATTTCATCACAACAAACGCCTTGGCATAAGCCTCGATGCTTACCGCCTCTGCCTTACCTTTTTCGCCTTTCAAATAATCAAAGGTTCCACATTGGCTGTTTTCGGCAGGCAAAGTGTAAGTCACCTGTAAGTGCGCAGGCCCATTTGGGGAAATGCGTTCCAATTTGCAGTCACCAGCCCGGTATTTCCAGTTGTCCCAATAGCCTCCAAAGAGGTTGTTTCTGGGTTCCCACGTGGCCTCGTAATCATTCACGACTGCCCATGATTCGGGTGTTGGTGTCACCCAGGCTACCTCAACTTCCTCCGGCTCTGGCGCGACTTGTGGCTCTTCTGCCTGTTCAGCCTTTTCTTCAGTCGCCGCCTGCTGTTCCTCCTTAGCTGGTGATTTGCAAGCGCTGATAGTAAAGACCAGGGCCACAACCATTAACAATTTGATCTGTCGCATATTACCTCCCACTGTCGAGATAAAAAAAACAACCCGACATCTTGACCAACAACAGGACCGGACCGATTATAGGTGTCATGAGCGTTGCATCCAACCCCAAAATCAGCAAAGTTCTTTGGTTAGTCCTAGACAGCGTCGGAGTCGGCGAAATGCCTGACGCGGCCGCCTTCGGTGACGTCGGGGCCAACACCCTTGGAAACACTGCAAAAGCTGTCAACGGCCTGAAGCTGCCAAATATGGGCGCCCTTGGCATTGGTAACATCACCGATGTGAAGGGTGTCCCGCCAGTTTCGCAAGCAAATGGCCACTTTGGCAAGATGGCCGAAGCATCCGTGGGTAAGGACACCACCACTGGCCACTGGGAAATGGCTGGTGTCATCTTGGACAAACCCTTTGCCACTTTTACAGATACTGGCTTTCCCCCTGATCTGATGGAGGCCTTTGCAAACCAGTCCGGCTTTTCCTGGATTGGGAACTTTGCAGCCAGCGGCACCGAGATAATCGAGCGCTTTGGGCCCCGTCATCAAGAGACTGGTGAGCTGATTGTCTACACGTCAGCTGACTCGGTTTTTCAGATTGCCGCCCATGAAGATGTCGTGCCCATAGACAAGCTTTACGAGGCATGCCAAGTTGCAAGGCGACTTTTGGACCCGCTTCAAGTGGCACGGGTTATTGCAAGACCATTTGTTGGTGTGCCTGGTGCCTATAAAAGGACCTACAATCGCCGTGATTTTTCCATGAAGCCGCCAAAACCAACTGTCTTGAACCTGCTATCAGACATTGGCGTTCCAGTGATTGGGGTTGGGAAAATTTACGATATTTTTGCAGGTTCTGGTGTAACCAAGGAAATTCACACCGAAGGAAATACCGATGGTTTGCAGCGCACCAAAGAAGCTTTAGCTGCACTAGATCGAGGGCTTGTCTACACCAACTTGGTTGATTTTGACATGATGTACGGCCATCGTCGTGACCCTCACGGTTATGGAAAGGCTCTTGAAGAAGTCGATGATTTTCTGCCCAAACTGATTGAGGCTGGCGGCCCTGAAACCCTGACAGTACTTTGTGCTGACCATGGCTGCGACCCTACTGCGACCTGGTCCACCGACCACACCAGAGAGTACGTCCCCTTGATCATGTACCATCCTGGCATAAAGCCTGGTCAAGGCAGAGATCTCGGAATTCGCCCAACATTCGCAGACATTGGCGCCACTATAGGGCACATATTTGGTGTGAAAACTATCGATGGAAACGCTATTTCGCTTTAGGCTCAATCTCTAAATCAACTTTAACAGCAGGGCGCTTGGCCAAATACCCAGCCAACAATCCATGAACCACGGTCCCTATCATGGTGGCTATATACATCCCAATTGGAACCAGCAAAATCCACTGGTCTGGCCTTTCAACCAGCCCCTTCATAACAACCGTGCGGGCAGGAATCTGGTCCAGCAGTACATAAAGGAAAAAAGCGTGCATAATCACATTTGTAACCAACGCACGGATGGCTGTCGCCCTTTTCTTGGTCAACACCGCAATAGTACGAATTCCCAAAAGACTCAACAGCAGGATGGCCATCAACGGATACATGAAGGGATAAGGAAATGGCCTCGCAAATACTATGCCGGTCAAAACAGTGGTAGCCCCTATGTGAAGGGCTGCCACCAAGGCTATCGAGCCATGTGAAAGCAGGGTTACTGCACGTCGCAGGGATTGGGCGTCTTTTTGGATGTGCTCGACAATCGACATCTGGGGGCGTTCAAACGCTGCTTCCCCATCAAGGTCCGAAGCTTTGGTGTCTTGCTCTAATGTCTGTGGGTCATCCAAGCCTGGAAAATTCGATTTTTCAGTCATTACAGCGTCCGAAAATTCTTAAGTCATCCACCCAAACCCCTTGGCAGGTCGTGGCAAAATCGGAGTCACTGTCAAATTGGAGGATGATGTCGACCGTCGAACCCGCAAATTTAGTTAATCCAATCGTTTGCAAATTGAACTTATCCTTTGTCAGCAAATTGGAAATTGATGTCCACATTGGAGTTTCTTGACCATCAGATACCACGATTACTGACAAGACGTCCATGGTTGTTCTGCTGCTGCCATCTCGATAGATTTGAAGCTCCAGCTTCGGGTCGTTAGTACGGCTTAAATCAACATTTCGCAGAGTTGCCCTTCCACCGACATACCCACCAGAATCAGGGTACAAGCGATGCGTTGATGGGTCTCCAAAGTACAGGCTACTTGGGGGACTTACGCTGCGATGAGTGTCAATGTTCCAAACTGGTGAAGTCAGGTAACCTTCCTTATCCAGAGGGGCCACCGTGAACTCTCCCATGCTTGAAAAGTCGGTGCGGTAAATCTCGGCCACACAGCACTCAGGAGTGTTCTTCAAAACGCAATAACCGTCACCACCTACCGATGTATTGCACTCTTTACAGGGGTCATTACAGTCCGCATCTTGATGGCAGCAGTTTGCTCTTGGGGTGTAGATACAGTCTCCCTCTATGCAGGAAACATCATTACACTGCTTTTCGACGCATTCAAAATCATTGCGACAACAGTTTGGCTTGTAAGTTGACTCACACTTGTTTTCACTGGTGCATTTGACCTCGGTACATATGTCGGGGGCAACACAGTCGGAATCAAAACAGCAGTCACCCTCAGCCACAATGTTGTGGCATATCCCGTCAATGCACCGGTCCGTGGTACAAACCTCACCATCATGGCAGTCACGATCTTGCGTGCAACACTTAACTTTGGGATCTTTTTCGGAAAAATCACATCTATGGTTTTTACATTGGTTCCACGTGCAGGGGTCACCATCGTCACACTCTTCATCTTCGTTACAGCAGCCTTCCAACGGCTCGCCAAAAACACAGGTCCCATCCACACATGAGTCCTTGGTGCAAAAGTTGCCATCGTCGCAGTCCTTGTCAGACACACAACAACCCTCTACAGGTTCATTCACGCACTTTTTGTCCTCACATCTGTCATTTGTGCAAAAGTTGCCATCATCACAATCTTCGTCGCCATCACAGGCGGTTTCCGGTATTTCAGGTCTGGAATCACTTGTATCATCACATCCAGCAGGGTTGGTACATCTGTCCGGTAAATAGATTTCATCAAGGTTAACAGCACCGCCCTTATCGTGCGCATCTGAAGGAGCTCCATCGCCGCAGGCAACAACGCCGAAGATTAACAAGAAAAACAGTATGTAGCGCATAGCATCATTCCGCCAAAAAAGTCGCCAAAAAGTCCATCAATGATACCATTCCTGGCAGATTAATCCTTCGGGGATAATAGATCCCGGAGTGGAGGTATGCAATGTTATTGCCGATTGTAGATGTCTCACAAACGAATTCAGCGGCTGTCGCTGAAGATTTGTCATCTACCGTTCGAGACTTAGGGCGGGTCGGTGAAGTATTACTGTGTGACTGCGACGCTGCCGTTTTGCCAGCTGCCAATGATTCCATAATTCAAGACCTGATTCGAGTTTCTCCTTGCTTTGTGCTTGGCGGGATTAAGGACGAGGACCAGGTAAGGGATTTACTGCGAGGTGGGGCCCACCGGGTAGTGCTGGATTCTTTTGCTCCCATGGAGCTTTTGTCTAGGCTTCCTCACCACAGAGTTTTAGTGTCAATTCAATGTGTTGACGGTGTGGTTGTAACTAACGGGCGTGGTCGTGATCTTGCGCGTGCACCTGTAGAGGCCTTACAGGTTTTGGCCCCCTATTGCTCTGGTTTTTTGTGCACGTTTTCAAACTCTGATGGCTCTAGTGCCAAGCCTGATATCAATTTGATAAAGGAGCTATCGCAAGCCACGTCCTTGTATTTGGCCGTTCGAAGTGATGATTTCAGCTTGGACGAGATACAAGCTTTGGATAAGTTAAGAGTCGATGTCGCAGCTAGGGCCAACCAGGACTTTCATGTGGAAGGATTTGCTGGATGCCTCAACTTTGACGATGGCCCTATTCCAACGGTTGTTCAGGACCAACATGGCCAAACCCTGATGTTGGGTTGGTCGAATTATCAAACTTTGAAGCGCTCGCTACTGACTGGTGAGGCAGTCTATTGTTCTGCTAATGGCGTTGATGTCGAGTCTGTTGGCGATTATCCCTTTTTAGGAGAACAAAGGCATCGGCTTTTAAGAGCTGCTGCTGATTATTCCAGACGGAGTCTTGTTTTTAGGGTCACTCCGTACGCCTCTCCGTTTGAGAGAGGGCGATATTCGCGCTATGGGAAAGGGGATCGAGATTTCAGTCTATCAAGTCTGCATGACATAATTTTGGCACGCCAAAAGGACCCCCATCCTGGTTCCTACACGTCGTTTTTGTTTGAAAGGGATGACAGGATTCCCAGGAAACTGACTGAGGAGCTTTATGAGCTTTTGACGGCTAACACCAGGAACGAGATTGCCTGGGAGGCAGCAGATGTCATGTACTTTCTTTTGGCCTATCTGGTCAAAAAGGGCGTGTCCTTGGATGAGGTGATGTCGGAGTTAATGGGGCGCGAGAGGTAGGGCTTGGGGCGGGGGGCTGGAAGTGGGGGCGGGGACAGGGACAGGAGGCGGGGACAGGGGCAGGGACAGGGACAGGAGGCGGGGCGGGGGTAACTTGGATTGTCTTGGAGCTTGTGATTATGGATCGAGTGAAGGCGGTTCAGTTGATAGAGAGGTTGATTTTCGACCCTTATACACGTACGCACAGTCTTGCCACAGAGGCTGTGACTAGGGCCTTGGCCGCTAGGTTGGGCCAGGATGTTGAACTATGGGGACTGACAGGGCTTTTACACGATCTTGACTACGATATCGTTGGAGATGATAGACAACTGCATGCCAGACTTTCGGTTGACATTCTAAAAAGCGTTGGTGGGCTGCCTGAAATTGCCTTGGATGCCATTTTGGCTCATAACGGTGATAATCTTGGCATTAGTTGCAAGACACTGCTTGATCATGGGGTGACTTCTGGGGAGTCAATCACTGGAATAATTCTTGCCATGGCGTTGGTGCTGCCATCGAAGTCTCTTTTGGATGTCAAGGCGACTTCAATCAGAAAACGCCTGACGCAATCGCGTTTTGCAGCTAGTATCAGTAGGTTTCGAATCTCACAGTACGCTGGGCTTGGCTTATCTCAGGAGGAATTCATATCCATAGCGGTTGAGGCAATGCAAAAGGCCAACCTCAAATGGCCGGGTGGGCCAGTCACGCCTACCTGACCCTGCCTCTGATCCTGACCCTGCCTCTGATCCTGTCCCTGACCCTGCTCCTGCCCCCATCCCCGACTTGCCACGATCCGCCAGCACTTTTAATCTATAACCATGTGTCCTTTGGGAGGTTGGATGAATCGGCGCTTCATCATCTGGGCTTTGATACTGGCTTTTGTCTCAATCCTGTTGATGTTTGTCCCAGGTTTTAACGCTCTTTCCTTTTATTTTTCGATGCCTATCGCTGCAGTTTTGGGCATGGCCTGTGGTGGGCTTGCTGTGACCGTAGTAAGCCAGACCTCAGATGCCTTCCAGGCCATGCGCAAAACCTTGATAATTACATCAGTTTTAGCTGCTATTCCCTTGATTATTGCCTCAGTTGGTAGCTTGATTACTGGCCCTTGTAACTATTTGTATGCCCTTGGTTTTTATCTGATGGGTCCGCTGGTTTCCGCCATTTTTGGGGCTGCTCTTGGCTTTGCAGTCGGATTATTGGTGCCTGATAGCCGTATTAAGGGCGCCATTGTGCCTATTATTTTTGCAGCCTCTTTTGTTTCAAACCTGTTGGATCTTTATTTTCAACCAGCTGTCTTCTTTTTCAATCCATTCTTGGGATATTACCCAGGGCCTATATATGATGATTTGATCAAGATATCCGCATCTTACCTGACCTTTCGCCTATTTTGCCTGACCCTGGCTATAGCGCTTGTCAGTCTTGCGCTGATCTTGCCTGACCTTTTAAGAAAACGGCGCATTAATAAAGTCTGGGCAGTCGTTTTTGTGGTTTCTGTTCTTGCAACCACAATCGTCGGAATCAATGCAGGTAATCTTGGTTTTCGTGTGACCAGAAATGAAGTCAAATCCAAGCTTAACTCAACAATATCAAGTGATTATTGCGAAATTCATCATTCTGGAGGCCTTGACCAGTCTGTAACCCAACGTCTTCTTTGGGAATGTGGGTATCAACACCGCAGGATTGCAAATTACTTCGGCCTTCAGGCTGGCGACCCTATTCAGGTCTATCTGTATCCTGACGTTGAAACAAAAGCGAAGTTTATGGGCGCTCGGCACGTGGAGATCAGCAAACCGTGGCTAAACGAGATCCATGTCACAGAATCTGTTCTAGGAGACTTTGTTTTCGCCCATGAACTTGCCCATGTTGTCGCAGGTCGGCTCGCCCCTGGATTGCTAGCATTGCCAGTCAGGTATCATTTTTTGCCTGACATGGCGGTAGTTGAAGGCCTTGCAGTAGCAGCCTCTTTCTTTAACGACGGCCCATCCAGTCATGAGTGGGCTATAGCCCTGATTTTGGCTGAAGTAAAAGTAGACCCGGTGGCGCTATTTAAGCCTGGTGTCTTTATCAGTTCAGGTGCAGGCACTGCCTATACAGTTGCAGGTTCCATAGTTGCCTGGATTGGCCAAAGGTTTGGTGTCCAAGCCTTGCAAGAGCTGGCTCGTGGCAACGGTTTTGCCGCCGCTACTGGTCATGAATTGGTCGATTTAGTACCAATGTGGCGCGACTTTCTGGATGCCGAAATCAAGCCAACCATTGACCCACATTTGATTGAACGTGCAAGGGGGCGATTTGCCGACCTGGGTGTGTTGCGACGACGTTGTCCAACTGACGTTGCACGGGCATTAGATATGGTCGACTCGGCCTATCGCATAGGGGATTTGAAAGCCGCGCAACACTATCTTGAGATCGCCAGGCAGTACGACCCTGAGTTAAAGCCGCTAGTTCGAGAATCCATCAGAGTGTCTGCCTGTATGAACGATGAAGGCACGGCGTCCATGCTAACAAACCTTCTAAATCTAAAAGGGGGCAACCCCACGCCACAAGATAGGCTGGTTGCCGTTGACGCATGGCTACTTGATGCTGTCCCCACAGACTTGCTTTCCCCACGTGAACAATTGTTGTTGGCCCTTGATGATGTTAAATCTGGGCCAGAAGCTCGTGCAATCTGCGTACGCTTGATGGCCCTTGATTTGCCACAAGAACAGCGTCAAGTGATTGTAAAAGCCTTGATTAGTCACGGGCTTGACTTGGCGCTTGTGTCTCTGCAGTCTGCGCCTAGTGATCTAGCAAGATACATCCTTGCCAGGATTGAACTTTGGAAGGGAAACTTCACAAAAGCTGCCACCCTTTTCGAGGACCTTTACCTAAAAAACTGGCCATCAGATGAGGCCCCCGCAGTTTGTCAGCCGCTTTTTGACGGCCAGATCGCACTTTTGGGAGCTAGAGCCGCCTTTTGGATGGGTGATTTTGCGCTGACTAAGGCTTTGCTAGATAGTGTTGATGAGGGGCAATTCTATGGTGGGGAAATCCTAACCGCTCAAGCATACAGGGATCGCATAGATGTAGCCCTGCAAGACAATCCTTCTTGGATTCCCAGCAGTCATTCGGTCCCATGAATCTTATCAAATACCGCCTTAGCAACTCCCATTGGCAATACTTCGTTTAATTCCTCAAGACTTGCGGATTTTATATTGCCAACGGTTCTAAAATGCCTCAGCAACATCACACGGCGCTTGGGGCCAAGCCCAGCAATACCGTCCAATATCGAGCCTGTTCCCTTCTTAAAGCGTCGTTGTCTGTGAAATTTCACCACAAAACGATGGGCCTCGTCACGCATTCTCATCAAAAGATGCAGCCCTGCATCATGAGCTTGTGGAACTATCTGCCTAAACCCTGCACTGTCCGCTACACCAGCAACCACATCTTGTACGTAAAGCCGCTCTGGAATCTTTTTTGAAGGCCCAAATCCATGGTCAATGACGCGAGCTTTTGCAAGCGCGACCATTGGAATCGAAAGCCCAGCCTCGGCCATCACTGAAATTCCAACTGAAAGCTGACTCTCCCCACCATCAAGCACAATCAGGTCCGGCATATCCTCTGGGTTGTCTCGTAAGTTGGCGAAACGTCTCTTTAATACCTCACGCATAAACCCAACATCGCCAGGTCCTTCTTCCAGTCGTATCCCATAGGTACGCCAAGCTTTTTTTTCAGGCTGTCCATTGATGAAAACCACCATAGCTCCAACTGGTTCTGCAGACTGGAATTGGCTCATGTCATATGTTTCGATGCGCCTCGGCAAACTGCTCAGCCCCAGCAGCTCGGCCACTCGCGCCAAGGCCCGGTCACGTGTTTTCCTGGACCCAAGCCCCTCGGCCAAGAGCAGTTCTGCGTTGTGGATCGCCATTCTGATGGCGTCCGCGTTTGGCCCACGATAAGGACGAATGACCTTTACTGCCCGCTGACTTCGCGCACCCAACACTTCTTCAAGAGGGGCTGTTCTTTCAAGCTGCCCAGGTGGCAACAGCACCTGAGCCGGAATAGGCGCCCTTCCGTAGTACTGAAACGCCAAGCTTTCCAGCAGGTCCTCTTCTGGGGCAACTACGCCATCCAAAATATAAGGCACCCGTTCAACCAACACTCCCTTTTCAAAGCGCAAAACTGCAAAGGCCGCGCAGTCACCAGCACGCGCAAATCCAATGGCATCCAAATCCTGAGTTGTAGGCAGGATGACAGCCTGTTTGATCATTGCACTTTCAATGGCCTTCAAGCGATCTCGCAACCTAGCAGCCTCTTCAAAGTTTTCATTGTCTGCGGCCAGATTCATCTGTTTGGCCAGCATCCTACGGACATCGTCATGACGCCCCTTTAAAAACAGCAGGGCCGCTTGAACTCGCTGTTCGTAGTCAGCTGTTGAAATCAATTCAAGGCATGGGGCAGGACATCGACCCATCGAGTACTCAAGGCACGGCCTTGAACGATTTTTCAGCATGGTATCCGAGCAGGTTCTTAAGCCAAAGTGACGGTTTATCAAGGCAAAGGTTTGCCTAGCCGCAAATGCCGAATGATACGGACCAAAGTATTCAGCATCGTCATCTTTGCGCCTTCTGACCAGCTCAAGGCGTGGCCAACGTGCCTTTGGATCCAAACGCAGGTACAGGTAGTTTTTGTCATCCTTAAGTAAAACGTTAAACCTGGGCCGGTGGCGTTTTATCAGCTCATTTTCCAGGATTAACGCTTCCTTTTCGTTACTGGTCACCACGGTGTCGATTCGATCGAGGATTCCAGATAACAGTTTTACAAATGGCCTCGGATCTCCAGACTCCTGGAAGTAGTTAGAAACGCGGTTGTAAAGGTGAATAGCCTTGCCAATGTAAATTACCTTCCCCCCTTTATCTTTCATAAGATAAACCCCAGGTTCAGGGGGAATGTTTTGTAAAAAGCCCTCTATCTGTTTTGCATCCCAAGACATGTAGGTATGTTGTGAAAATGACAGCGCCCCGTCAACCAAAATCCACCACCCCAAACATCAATCACCTGCTGCCCCTGCTCCCGCCCCCTGTCCCAGCCTGCTGCTCCTGTCCCCGCCCCTGCCCCTGCTCCCGCCCCCTGTCCCTGCTCCCGCTCCTGCCTCCATCCCAAAGCACAGGCGCACCAATACACCCCAATCACAAAAAACAGCAGATGATTCATTATCGACGGTCGAACGCTTGTGAATCGTGTGACTACTACAGCTTGCCGACCAGGGTAAATGAAATAACCAGCGAGTAAATGACCAATGATTCGATGAGGGCCAGACCCAGAATCATGGGGACAAACATCTTACCAGAGGCGCCTGGATTGCGGGCAATCCCTTCCATGGTAGCGGTAACAGCTTTACCCTGAGCCATTGCACCGCCAACTGCGGCAATAGCAATACCGAAGCCGGCTGCAAGGGCGATGTATTTCTTGACAGTGAAGTCTGTGTCAGCAGCAGCAACTGTTTGAGCAAAAGCCGAGGGCATAAACAACAGGAACGAACCAATCATCGTTCCAACCAAAGCAGAGATTTTCTTAACCAGTGACATCTTGTGTTTCCTCCATTTCAGTGAGCCGTCAGGCCACATTTTCCTGTTATGGTCCACGGAAGTGACCTTGCCGTCAACTAAGAAAAACGCCTTTTGGGCGCCATAACCACTTTAATCATCCGTGCGCCTCGGCTGAATCATCCTCATGTTCGGTTGCCATAAAGATATAAACAGTGGACAGGATGCAAAAAACCAATGCCTGCACGATGCATACCAGCACGCCCAAAGGCAGTGGAATTATAGGGATCAATATCCAGCCAAAAATTCCAACAGCTAAAAATGCCGCAATCGCCGCATGGTCTCCGAACATATTTCCAAAAAGTCGAATACCAAGCGACACAGGGCGAGCTATATGACTTATCAACTCAATTGGAAACATCAAAAGCATAAGTGGCAAGGCATACCACTTAAAAATTGGGCCAAAAAAGTGTTTGAAGTAGCCTATCCCATTGGCTTTAACGCCGTAATAATGGGTGGCAAAAAACACAATCGTTCCCAGGGCGAAGGTCGTATTCAAATTCGAAGTGGGAGGTAAAAAACCTGGGATCAGCCCCATCAGGTTTGAAAAGAGGATGAATACGCCCAAAGAGCCGATAAGGGGAAGAAAATAAAGCGCTTTTTCGCGCCCAAGAAGGTCTTCCATCAATCCAAGCAAGGCATCACTAAGGAGCTGAAACACTGCCAACGGGGTAAATTTCTTCTCGGGCAAGACACTGCCACGCTGAGCTTTCATCTTCCAGGCAGCCTGAATCAACATTAGCAACAAAATAACAAAGACTACCGCCGCAAAGATGACGTGAGACAAATCTGAAACGGGAGCCTTGTCAATGACCGACGTTCCCAATTTGCTGCCAATGGCCTGCTGAGTAGCAGTGGGCACGATAAGGTTAGCCAAAGACCAGTGATGATCGCTGCTGGTAGCTGGTTCTGCCGGTGCTTCAGCCCAGGCGTGTGCGGCCATGAAAGTTACAAGTGTGAAGACTAAGCTACGAAGCATGAGTTCCCTCAACTTAACATTTTAAAGCGTTAACTCTAGGCCACGAAGTGCCAGATAAGTTACGTTACCTAAGACTGCCAGCCCAGACAGGGTCAAACCGGCCACAAACCATACCACGTTCATATCAAGTTTGGTTATCGCAAAAAACACCAAGGTGATCATCACGACAAACTTTAGCGCCAACAAAACGGCATAAAGGCCACGACGTGCGTTGGCGCTCATCATCTTGCTACCAAGCCACACAATTCCAAAGATGTTTGCCGCCCCGAGCAAGCCCCCAACCGACGCCCCCATCAGACTGCCATGTCCGCCCAAAGTCAGCGAAAGCGCAACCGTGATGGCAACTAGGACCAGATTCGAGGCTATTATCATCTTCACGAATCGTCTGGCTTCCATACACCTAATCCTTGGGCCAATAACGCTTAGCGTTTCTGTACAGGCCTAAAAAGGCGGCTGCTACCCCAAATCCAAAGAAAATGCCCGTTAACCAAGGAGCAGTTCCAAAGCGACCATCAAGCCATGAGCCAAAAAGGTACCCAACAGCCATGGCCACGACCATTTCAATTCCGGCAGACGCAATCGCCAAGCCGGTTTTAATCTCTGATTTTTTGTCGTCGGGCATACATGCTCCCCGAGCGAAGGTAATTTTTTTACATTGATTGTTGAAAAAATCAATAGGAAACCCGCCAACCCACCATTTTTTCCTGTCCCTGTCCGTTACTCCACATAAGCACTAACCTTTTGTCCCGGACTGACCTGGATCTGGGTGTTTTTCACAACTCCGCTAGGCCACTGAACTTTCACCGGAATTGTTATCGCCTGGGGCCTGGTCATGGGCACCTTAAACTCCTTATTAGTTACCCCTCTTGGCTGTGTCTCACGATTTACAAATACCTGACCACCTGCAGGCCCTTGAATTGTGACTGAGGCATCCAAATAACCAATAGACAACCTTAGAGGTGCCAACAGCGGTTTGGCCGGGTCCACCTTGAAAACATGGTCAGTTGGTTTGCACTGCTCACAGCTAGGATGAGTCAGTCTGACTTGGTGCCTTCCAGGGGTCAGCATTATCCCATCAACTCGTCCTTCTCCAACAAAACGCCCATCAATTTCGATCCTTACAGCAGGCGGGAACGCATGAATCGAAACTGGACTGGTAGGTTCTTTAGGTGCTTCACGAGCAGTTTGACGTGCTGATGACGTGGGTCCTGAGTGGACCTTTGCCGCCCTAGAAACGACGCCCTTTTCGGCAACTTTTTCAGTTTCATCAGGCTGAACCTGCCAAGAAACTTCGACCAATTCCCGCCGCTCTAACTCGTTTGCAACCTGTTCTGCAGGCCGAATTGAAATCGGGTCAACAACCACAGGGCTTGGTTTGGGCCAGTAAAGCAGTATCCCAACAATAATCAAGGTCACCAATGAAACTGCAAGAGCCGTTTTAGCAGTCTTGGTTCTTCTAACGTTTGACCTTGCCTGTTTTAAAACCTTCAAAGCATCGGGCTGCTTGGCCTCCAATGCCAAAATCGTGTTGGCCTGACGGATGGCCTTCAGATACTGCCTTTGAGCCAAGAAAGTCCTACACAGTGCGAGCCGGGCCTCTATCAGTTTGGCCTGGAACAACGGCTCATATTTCGCAGGATCTTCAAAAAAAGCGCTTACTTCAGATGGAGGCGAAGCAATTCCAAGATATTCGAGCTCCTTTTCAAGCGCGGCAGAAATTTCGGCAACGTTTTGGTAGCGCTCAGCCGGGAGCCTAGCCATCATCTTGCGTAAAATCAGGTTTAGCTCATCCGAAAATTGTGGCCTCACCGTTCTTACATCAGAGTACCTTCCCTCAACAATCAGCCTCAAAATTGCGGCAGGACTATCTGCAAGAAACGGATATTGCCCTGATGCCAGGACATAAAACAGTGTCCCAAGTGAAAAAATATCGGTCCGCCCATCAAGCTTTTGGCCGTCAATCTGCTCCGGTGACATATGGGCCGGTGACCCCATGACTGTTCCAGTTACAGTCAGGTGTTCCATGTCGATGACTTGAGCGATGCCGAAATCCATCAGCTTGATGGTCCCGTCACTACGGACCATGACGTTTTCAGGCTTGATATCCCTGTGGATGATGCCCTTGCCGTGGGCATGCTCAAGTGCCTCAGCCACGATCTGAACGACCGCGGCTGCCATTTCAGGCATAAGCGGCCCGTGTTTTCTCAGAAATTCGGCAAGGGTGAAGCCATCAATAAACTCAGTAACTATAACGGCTTGGCCGCTAGTCCCATCTGATACGTCGTACACTTCAACGATGTTGGGATGCTGCAGTTTTGCAATGACAGTGGCTTCTCTGGAAAAGCGTTTCCTGGCCTCAGGTTGGGATGCCAAGTGACCATGTAGGACTTTGATAGCTACACTTCGATTTAAAGTGCGATCAATCCCCTTGTAGACGGTTGCCATGCCTCCTTGGCCAACCGCCTCCAGTGCTTCATATCGGTCTAAAAACACCTGACCCATCCGGAGGCCCCCATTTACGGCTACCCAAGCCCGTTTGCGTGAGAATATCACAAGTGCCAAGCCTCCCAAAACCCCAAAACCACCGCTTTATTCAGGCTTGACCGACCATGCTTCATGAACTAAATTGATATCGACGTCTTTTCGAGGTTCACATGGAAAATACGATTGAGGTTTCCGCTCAAAAGGACTTGGTCGGACGACTTGAATTATTGCAGGCCGAACACCGGGAACTGGACGCAAAAATCATTAAATTGGGGCAGCAGGCGTATCTTTCTGCTGATGATCAGCTTGAATTGGCTGGTTTAAAGAAACTTAAGTTGAAAAAGAAAGACGAGATTTTTCTGTTGAAAGAACAATTAGGTATTGACCCCTAAAAACGCAGTTAGTCCAATAAACTCAATTAGTTAACTAAAATTCTAGTGTAATTGCTCCAAAAAACTTTTTGTTAACAAGTCATAAAGATGAAAAAAAACGCTTGACAAGCGTTCAAGGGCTTGCAAGCATCCTATGTGCTCCAAGGTGGATGCCGTTCGGCGATGTGTTTCGTGCGAAGCGGCGGACGGACGGGTTAGCCGTCATTGTATTTGTATTCGCGTTGTTCTAATATGGAGGGAAAATCCAATGACTAAGGCCGAACTGATCGATGAAATTCGTGGTGCTAAGGGAATCGATCTGACCAAGAAGCAGACTGAACAAGTCGTGGGTGCCGTGTTTGACGCTATTCGCGAAGCTATCAAGCGCGCTCAGCGTTTTTCATATCCAGGCTTTGGGACGTTCACCGTTCGCACCCGTAAGGCACGCAAAGGGCGCAATCCAAAGAACGGGCAAGAGATTACGATCCCTGCTTCCAACACGGTCGGCTTTAAGCCAGCCCCCAAGCTGAAGAATAGTCTGAACGGCTAGTGGTTAAAGGCGCGGATTAGGCGTCTTTTTATACTAGTCTCTAGTCTCAGCTAGGCGGATCGCTGTCGCCGGGGTTTCCTTGGGACGGGATCGTGCACTGACTCGGCAGCGCTATCGGGCTCAGGCCTTGGTGCAGGGCTTGGTTTAGGTTCGGCATCAGGTTCTGTTCCTGGGTCTGCTTCAGGTCCTGCCCCAGGTTCAGCACTAGGTTCTTTCCCAGGGTCGTGATCCGGGTGTGGGTCCCAGTATCCCGTCTGCTTCGGCACTGGAGATTTGCTCCAATGCTTGGCTGTACCTTGGATTCCTGTCATTTGCTCTTGCTTTCAAACCATCCAGATGAATAGAATGCGTGGCCCTCATGGAGGCTAGCGTGTCTGTTGTAAAAACTAGGCCGGTCAGGGTTACCGCAGTTGTTGGTACCAGTAAAAACGCTGGGAAAACAACCACTTTAAATAATCTCATCCAGTTTGTACCGTCCAAGCAGCGTCCTCTTGGACTGGTTTCTATCGGAGTCGATGGGGAAGATTACGATTTTTGGCTGGGGCATCAAAAACCCAAGATATTTGTTCAGCCTGGCGATAGTTTTGCTACGGCTGAGCGGGCCCTGGCCGCTTCGACTGCTCCTTCAAAGATAGTCAAAAGGACTGGTATCAATACGATACTTGGAGAGTTGATCATCTGGACCGCAACTGGTGCAGGCTCGGTTTTACTGGCCGGCGTTCGCACAAAGCGAGATTTGAAGGTCGTAGTTGACGCCTTCAAGTCCATTGGAACCGAAAGAATCCTAATTGATGGTTCCTACCAACGGACCATAGCTGCAGCACCTGACGTCTCTGATGAGGTCATCGTTGCTACTGGCGCCGTTTTAGGCAGTACTGTCGAAACGGTCGCCAAAGAGACCAGCAGTTTCGTCTCTCGCCTCAGGTTACCTGCAGTAGACCAAAGTTGCACCGACGAAATCGAACTTTTGGCTCAAGCCGTTTCGCAAGGACGGCCATGGATTAGTTTTACTGAGGCAGGGGTCACCAAATCCAGGCCTTTTAACGAAGCTAAAGAAACGACCTTTGGGACTCCTGGTTTTTTAGCCAAGCAAATACCTGGCGAATATGCGGTACTGGCATTCCCTGGTGCGATAACTGATTCACTTTTAAGTGCAATCACTGGTTTTGCAGGCCGTCATGTCAAGCTTTTGATCACCGATCCAACAAAGAATTTTGCATCGTTCGACAAAATGAATGCTTTTTTTAGGCACAAAGGGGACATTCAGGTGTTGCATCCAACTCAGGTTCTGGCTATTACGGTTAATCCAGCGGGTATAGTCAGGCCTGACTTACCCACTGAACAGCTTGTGCCTGCGATACAGGAACTGGTCGCGAATATACCGGTTATTCCCAACAGGGATCCTAATTTGGCCTTACTATAGGAAGCGATAATGAAAGGAATGCTCGATCTGGATCTTGAACAGATATCACGTTGCAGAAAGGCCGCTGATTTGGTTGCCAAGTCTGTCCTTGCCTTTGCAGGCGAACGTACAACCGTCTCCATCGAAAGGGCTACCTTGCGTCTTCTTGGCGTCGAAGGTGCTGATGACACAGGCGTACCTCTGGTCAACCGGGTTGTTGAAAAGGCGATTCATCTGGTTCCAGGCGGAATCATGCTGCCATTTGCCAAAGCCATGATGGATACAGGTAGCAATGCTCAGGAAACTGCCTTGGCGATTTCAAATGGGCAGATAGAACTTTGCAAAGATGCCTACCAATCACAAACAGTCATCGACTACGCCGATCATTTGGCCGCGCAGGCTGTCGCTCGCATTCATAAAACCGTTTCGACCAGAAATGAACTGTTGGAAAGGCTTAAAGAAGGGCAGCGCCCCCTGCTTTATGTAATCGTTGCCTCAGGCAACATTTTTGAAGACGTTGTTTCGGCCAAGGTTTGCGTAGATGCAGGTGCCCAGGTTATTGCGGTCATCAGGTCAACCGCTCAGAGTCTGTTGGATTATGTGCCAGAAGGTACTACCACCGAAGGATATGGCGGTACATACGCGACTCAAGCTAACTTTCGCGTGATGCGGCAAGCCCTTGATGAGGCCTCCAAAGAGGCTGGACGCTATGTCCGCTTGTGCAACTACGCTTCTGGCCTTTGTATGCCTGAAATGGCCGTCCTTGGTGCCGTGGAACGTCTTGATATGATGCTAAATGACGCACTCTACGGCATCTTGTTTCGCGACATCAACATGCAGCGCACCTTGACTGATCAGGCCTTTTCCAGGCTTGTTTCTGCAGCTGGTGGGATCATCATAAACACAGGTGAGGACAACTATCTCACAACTGCCGACGCCGTTGAATCGGCTCACACGGTCCTGGCCTCCCAGTTCATAAACGAGGCGCTCGCCCTGAGGTGCGGCCTGAAACCATGGCAGATTGGCCTTGGTCACGCGATGGAAATGGACCCCGATACCGAGGACATGCTCGTTCTTGAGCTCGCCCAAGCCAAGATGGCCAGAGAAATTTTTCCTGACTGCCCACTTAAGTACATGCCGCCGACCAAGCACATGACAGGCGATATCTTTAAAGGGCATGTCCAAGATGCCTTGTTCAGCCTAGTCAGCGTGATGTCAGACCAGGGGATTCACCTTTTGGGTATGATGACAGAGGCGATGCATACGCCACACATTCACGACCGCGTCTTGGCCCTTCAAGCCACCAGAATGGTGATGGGCGCCGCTCGTCACCTAGGCGATGAAATCTCGTTTGTTCCAGGCGGCCGCATTCAAAAACGCGCCCAGGAGGTTTTGGCAAAGGCCACTGAACTGATTGTCTCAGTAGCCGATGAGGGGATTTTTAACACCCTTGAAAAGGGACACTTTGCGGATGTTTCCAGGGGCCCTGAAAGTGGACGCGGCTTAGAAGGCGTGTACGTCAAGGCGGCATGGTATTCAAACCCCATCGAGGACCTTCTAAAAAAACAGGTTGATTGGCGTGGAGCATCAAACAATGAATAGCAAACAATCTGATAAAGCTAAAATGGCCCCCAATGTTGATCCACACGCTGTGCTTCCTTACGGCGACACATTAAACGATGGCCTTGTCCAGGTGTCTTTTAGCTTGCCTGTTGCGTTATCGCCAGAGGCTACAGAGGCGGCAAAGCGAACCTGCATCCAAATGGGGTTGAAGGAACCTTCGGTCTATCACCAAGCGGACCTTGGTCATGGTTTTTCCTACTACATCGTCTACGGAAAGCTGACCAAGCCTGTTGATTTCGCCCGCATAGTCGTGCCAAAGCTACAAGAGACAGTTGCATCCTTCGATGAGATAAATGACAGGATTAAAAGAAAGCTTGGACGCAGAATAGTCGTGATAGGGGCTTGCACTGGCAGTGATGCCCACACTGTAGGCATCGACGCCATCATGAACATGAAAGGCTACAAAGGTGAATATGGTCTTGAACGATATCCCCAGTTTGAGGCCCATAACCTAGGTAGCCAAGTACCAAACGAAGTTTTGCTGCGGCGGGCAATCGAATTAAAGGCCGATGCCATCCTAGTCTCGCAGATTGTCACCCAAAAGGATGTTCACCTTTCCAATCTGGCCGAGTTAGCCGACATGTTGGAGGCCCAGGGGCTTCGAGAACGTGTGGTTTTAGTCTGTGGTGGTCCCAGAATAAACCATGAAATAGCCCTGGAATTGGGCTATGACGCTGGCTTTGGTGCTGGCAGCAGCCCAACTCAGGTAGCATCATTTGTTGCGGATGAAGTTATCAGACGCCATTAACCAAGTATCTAAAAACACTGTATTTTGCAACCCATTGGATTGCCTTAATAATTCAGCTAATAATAATCCTTGACAAACACCCTAACCAAGATAAACTTCATCATATGGACCGATTTGGTCCAAGATTGCCAAAGGAGGACGAAATGCGATTCACTTATACACTTCCAGAAACAGAAGCTTTAGTAAACGGTTTTTATTGCAAAGCTCGCCGTAAAGAACTGCCAATGGAAAAATGCTTAAACGATTATGTTGAGGCTAACGCCTTTGAAAATCGGCGCTCTGCCTGCTTCCGTTGCCCTCAAGGACGCAAAAATCGTGAGGATTTTGCAGGTGAGGTCATAGAAGACGATTGATTCTGGGCTTTGAACCCGTCTGACCAGTCCTAGCCAGCCACACGGTCTTGGATGATATCTGCTAGCGGGCCTTTAGAATCGTCGTTACCGACGCGCAAATTGGGCCGCCAATATTGAACGAGGCTGCGTACCTGGCGTTTTCCACCTGTAGTTCGCGTGGTACTTTCCCAATTAACTGACGATAGTTCCAGCCAACCATAGCAATTCCGGACGCCCCAATCGGATGGCCCTTTGCAATCAAGCCTCCGGACGTGTTGATTGGTACTCCGGTGCCCCCAATATCTGCCTTACCATCGACGTAGTATTGTGCACCCTTGCCAGGCTCAGCGAGGCCCAAAATCTCGATTGACATAGCCCCCATGACTCCGAAGCAATCGTGAACTTCCGCCATTCCAATGTGATCCGGCCCAATACCAGCCATGTTGTAAGCCTGTCTCATGGCGCGATTTGCTCCGGCCGGGTGTAACACATCACGACCCTTAGTTGCCAGCGGATCAGTTGCCTGCCCAAAGCCCACCAGCTCAATCACATTATGGGAATTTTCCGACAGCCCAATTCGCGCAAGCCCAACCTCGGTCGCCAAAAGGATGCCGGCGTAGCCGTCACTGACCTGCGAACTCTCAAAAGTTTTAAGTGGAAGTCCCTCTGCCAAGTAACGATTTGGTCCATCGATAGTCATAACTTTGTCAACAGACATCGAAACCTTTTGCATCTGCGCCAACGGGTTCAAATTTCCGTGCCCGTACATAGTTACAGGTACGTGAGCAAGCTCTCTTTCGCCGACTCGCCAGTGCTTCATGTAGGCGTCCATTACTTCGGCAAAAATGTGGGGAAAGACGAAAATCTTTCCTGGGCGATCACTGGGATCTGAAGCTGTGCCAAGCACCCTTCCAATAAGCCTCCCATCCATCTTGCCTTCGTCATCGCGCATCTTCTCCACGCCTATGGCCAAGCCGACTTCTCCACCGCCCAAAAGCAGTTTGTGTATCACGTTGAGTATGGCTTGCCCGCCACTGGCACAGGCGTTCTCAGCGCAATCAATCGGTTTGCTGGCCATTCCTGGAACTGATGCGACCAGCCCTGCCAACAACGTTTGATCCTGAAGCAATGGGGTCAGCAGGCCTGCAACAGACGCCACATCGATGGCATCAGTGGGAACGCAGGCATCAGCCGCTGTTCCAAGGACTGCGTCGTGGATCATCTCGCTCAAAGTCATGGCGCCCAGTTTACCAAATGGGCTTTGATGGTAACCAACAACAAAGATACGTTTATTACCCGGTAGCATTACCCCTCCTTCTTGCTGAATTCTACAGACGGGCTGTATTTTGATTCACAGCACCAACCGCACCTTCCCTGTGTAGCATGCCACGAAGCGTTAGGCAATATTCAAATCCTGGGTTCTCATGATCTCAAGGATGAAGTAAGATCCTGAAAGTGCGCATTTACACGAGGTTTGTAAAGCGACAGTTCGTTGGTTTTACTGCCAGTGGGGCGCTTTTAGGAACTGTCTATGGAAGGAGGATTGGATGTTTAGGACTCTGATAACCAGCTTAACTGTGGTGACCTTGGCCTTCATGGTGTCTTGCGCCAGAAAAGCCTCTCAAGATGATTTGCAGAAGGTCTGTGCGCATAAGTTGGCTTTGCAACAGGCCAGTAATCCTGAGGAGGCTGCAAAAGACCCGGTAGCTAAAGCTGTCGAGAAGTTTAAGGCAGAGGAAGAGGCCTTGGCAGCGGAACAAAAGGAAGAGCTGGAAAAGCTTGACGAAGAGTGTCAAGCGGCCAAGGAGACCATAGATTCCGCAGAAGACGTGCAAAAAGCGGATGCAGACTGTAATGCCAAGCGAAATGCCCTCTTGGCGGATTTCGGAAAAAGGGCCGAACAATTGAAACAAGATAGGGAAGAGGCCGTGAACGCTGCAACCGAGGAAAAGGCGCGGGCCGACCTAGAAAGAGCCGAGCAGGTTGAAAAGGCCTTGACGGAATGTGTGAATTTGTTGTTAAAGGCCAGAACTTCTTCAGCAAAAGCCGACTGCCAGTTGAAGGCTGCCACTTTGGAAGCCTTCGGTCAATGTAGGTAAAGCCCGCGTTACACATAAGGATTGCAGATCCTCTGGTGCAATTTTTCACAAAATCGCCGATAATGGCCGCGATTGTCTCTCGACGTTTGCGAGGTGTAGATGTTACGTAAATTAACTGTGTTTGCCGCGGGACTGATGCTGGTCATGGCGGCTTGTGGCGGTCGACAGGTCTCGAATATCGACGAAGAAATAGTCATCCCGGACTATGGCGATGCCACTGGAGATCAGGGAAATGTAGGTGACAAAGGTGGTGTTGACCAAGGCGATGTTGACCATGGTGGCTGGGATGACCTGCCAACTGACGTGCCTCCATCCGTCAACGCAATAGGCCCGATTCAACAGTCAGACGCCAGTGTCAAGTGTCCTGCCGACGGCTCAGACACTGACCCACAGTTTCAAAATGGCGTAAGGGGTGTGAGCCTTGACGTTGTAATCGTTTCCCCAAGATGGGTCGTTACAAAGAGCAAGGAAGATGGAACTCCAACCAAGTATGGCTACTATGTGGCTGACGCCAACATGGTGGTTGCTGAGCGTTGGCGAGGCGCCATGATGGTTGTCCCAGCCGAGCTAAGCGATGAGGAGTATCAGCTTGGCGACATCCTGACGATCAAAGCTGACCACGCCGATTACTATTGCAACACCCAGCTTTCTGTCAAGGAACTGGTTCATATTGGAACCGGCATCATTCCCAAGCCATTGGTTATCAATCCAGCTGAGCTTGGTACGCAAGACCCTGAAACTGCAGAGCCTTTAGAGGGTGTTTTGGTTCAGGTCAGAGACGTTGTGGTTACCGAGGTGCCGTTCTTAGGTTCGGACGGTAAAGACCACGGTGGCTTCTATATTGACGATGACTTGGTTGTCGCCAACGACTTCCGCCTTGCATACATGGCAAAGGCCACAGACGCCAGAACGGTTGGACATCGCTTCAAATCAATCACCGGTGTCGTAAATTACACCTATGGAAAGTATGCCCTGATGCCTAGATTTGACGAGGATCTGGTGCCAGAAGAAAACGGCGAAGATAAGGATATAATTGATGAAGATGTCACAGGAACAGACGATGGACCTGATGGTGATAACGAGCCGGTAAACGCCATTGGTCCAATCCAGCAGTCCGACATCAGCGTGAAATGCCCCCCAGACGGTGAGACCGCTGACCCTGCTTTCAGAAACGGCGAAAGGAATCTGAACCTAGACGTTGTAGTTACATCCCCTCGCTGGGTTGCCCAAGGAACAAAGGCCGATCCCAAGATGTGGGGCTACATGGTTGCTGACGCCGGTATGACAACCGCCGAGGCTTGGCGTGGAATTACGATGGTCGTTCCAATTGAGGTGAGCACTGATGAGCTAGCCCTTGGTGACGTTGTTAGGGTCAATGCGGAACATGTTGACTACTATTGTAATTCCCAGATTAAGGTTAAATCCCTTACATTTGTCCGTAGCGGAAATGTCCCTGAGCCTTTAATCATTGACCCTGGTGAAATTGGCTCTCAAGACCCTGAAACTGCGGAACCACTTGAAGGCGTTTTGGTCAAGGTCGAGAATGTTACAGTTATTACCACCCCATTTTTGGGTTCCGATAACAAGGACCACGGTGGCTTTGTTGTAACCGGCGAGATGCCAGTTGTTAACGACTTCGGCCTAGCTTACATGTCGAAGAACACTGACAGCAGAACTGTTGGTGACGAGTTTGAATCCATCACAGGTGTTGTTAAGTACACCTTTGGAAAGTATGTGCTGGCTCCAAGATTCGATGCTGATATGGTTAAAAAGGGTGGCTCCGAGCAAGATCCAGGTGGAGAGGAAGATCCAGGTGACAACGGTGATGATGAAGACACAGGTGATGATGAAGATCCGCCGATCTTCCAGATTCAAACAAGCACCGCCAGTAAGGATTGCACGGCCAATGAAATTCAGACAATTACCGAGAACCTGACCATTGAAAACCTGGTGGTAGTTACACCTAAGTTTTCTGCAACACAAGTCAACGATGGCTACTATGTTGTTGACGCAGCCTCTGTGGAAAACCCAGTATGGTCAGGAGTTATGATCCTACTTCCCAAGACCCTTGCAACTGACTTTGCGCTTGGTGACGTCATCAAGCTTACAGGTGCAAAGCACATCGAGTACTACTGCTTCACAGAGGTTCAAGCGACAGGGGCTTCAAAGACTGGGACTTCCCAGCTTCCACAACCCATTGATATTGGCGCCACCATCGTCAATGCCTGGGCTACGTCGTCATCAGAGCTGGAGCAATACGAGGGCAACATCATCAGGCTGTCCAATGTCCAAGTGACTCATGCGGATTCTTCTGATAATAAGGGATGGTTCAGGGTTGCCAATAACATCGAGGTGCTTTCTGATTTCTTCTATCCTGAGAATACCCGCCCATATACCCCTACAGTTGGCGACACCTTTACGTCTTTGACTGGTGCTTTGAAGTATCACTGGGGTAATTACCGCATAGCCCCAACCGTCGCCGCGGACTTTAACAAGGCCCCATACCTTAAGTTAGCTGGGGATTGTGGGACTCAATTTTTACGCCCACCTTTCCATTTACCTGATAACTTTGCTTGACACTAATTCGTTACAAAGTCATTATCCTACGGGTAGCCACTGGCTTTGCCAGTCGATCTGAGCTTCACTGGGAAGAAGGTATATAAGCGAAGGAGTGGTAGATGTCCTCCAGACTTAGTATTTTTGCTGGCTTAGCCGTTCTCTTTATTGCCAATGTTGGTCTGGCTCAGGCGGTTTATTATTATCCTGATAGACCAATAACGATGCCAAAGGGTACATCCCAAGCGTCTGTGAATCTTTTTGTCGATCTGCAAAAGGGTTTTGAGGGCGAGGCATTCGGCGTTGGAAGCGGCCTTGTCAACGACAGGGCCAACGGGCTGGTTTTTCGGGCTGGTGTGCTTAAAAACTTCGAACTGGGCATGAGCTTGGCCTTTCACTACACGATGAGCGATGGAGCCAAGTATCGGCCGCAGAGTTCCACTGGTAAGGTGGAAGACATTCGTGATCCGGAAAAGTTTGCTGGTCCTGAGGGTAATGGAGTGCGCAGGCTAGCTGGGTGGCCTACGACCTATGGTAATGGTAGTAGCCACTTAAACCCCCTGTATTTGTATGCACGCTACGCTTTTTTGGACCAGCTTGGTCTTGAGTTTGGTCTGCTTGTCCCAACTGACCCATGCGATGGATTGAACCGACCTGGATTCAGGTTGGGTGTCCCCGTCAAATACGTTATTTTTCCGGGACTTCTTTCGATTCATGCTCGCCCTGATTTGTTGATTACATTTGCATCTGTTTCTGACCATTGGAATTCACCGGAATCAACAGTGTTGTTAACTTTTTACGCCGATGCGGGGATCACTTTTTCCTTGCTGGGCCTGTTCCTTGACGTGTCTGTAGCTTACGGCACCGATGTATATCCTTACCACAAGGGGCATGTTCCAATGACTTTCCTGTTGGGTTATACCTTCTCCCCCTATGTTGACTTGTATGCTGGCTTCACACTGGCTAATATGATTCCCAAGGATGGAAAGCCTGCTGATGCCCGTAATCTGACTTTGGGCATCAATGTTCGCTACTAGGAGTCATCTTGCGATCCCCGAAAATTTGCCATTTGAAGAGCTCCTTTCGCTGCTGTCAGAGGCGGTCGGCCAGTTTTTTAGCCCTTTTGGCGGCGTTTGTATTGGTTTTGGTCTGTCGGCCTGCTTCAGCTCAGATAGTTCCAGTGGTGGAACGCCCCATCATCCTGTCAGAGGGAATTGGTGAGCTTTCCCTAGACGTTAGGGTAGGGCTGAACGCTGATCGTCCAGGTGCGGCTTCCGGCCTTGACAGCGGTATGGCCAGTGACCGTGCTCCAGGTTTGTCAGTGGCATATGGTGCCGGAAAGCGGGTTGAAGTTGGTGCCTCAGTTCCATACATATTTGCGAACTACAACGTAGACCTGATTTACGCATACAACACGGCGATGAAGGGGTGGCCCCTGCGCAGGGACCTGAATTCCAAGCATCATTTTGGGCCATTTCAGGTTTGGTCGAAGGTCAAATTGGTCGACTGGGTTGCAGTAGATATTGCGCTTGGTATTCCTTTGGAAAACCTCAGGGCTAACCGAGTTGGTTTTAGAGTCGGGTTGCCGATGAAGTGGACGTTGGTGCAAAAAAAGCTGGCATTGAGATTTCAACCCGACCTGATGTTGGGGATTGGTCGCGCCGACATGAATCTTGGGGCTAAAGTACAGTTAAGCCTTTTTGCAGATGTGTCGCTTTTATGGAACCCTCTGCCGTATCTGTATCTGGAGCTTGGTCTTGGTTATGGCAGGTTGCTTACCCCAGCACCCAAGGAAGTGCTTCGAGACTGGCATGCTGAGACAAAGCCGACTGGCGGTGGTTACCTGCCAATCTACCTGTCGTTAGGGTATTCAATAATCGAGATAGTAGACATCAAACTAGGTTTCTCCCTAGACAACCTAACCTCCCTAGGCTCCCCAGTCGAAGCCAGAAGCCTGACCCTCAGCGCCACCTACCGTTTCTAGGTCCCCCGTCCCTGCCCCCGTCCCTGCCTCCTGTCCCCGTCCCCCGCCCCCCTGCCTCCTGTCCCTGCCTCATGACCCCTTGCTTGATTAAAAAGCTTTATCCTAAAGACAAAATCCAGCCTAAAAAACTGATTTCGACCAGCTAGCCAAAACTAGGTGGTGATTTTTGGATGATGCTTGACATTTGTGGCACCTTGAATGATACCTCGATTGATAAATCGTGCGTTTACAATGGTGCGACCATCAGATTGATTCGCCAAAGCCATTGGACGAGAGGACGGCGATTGCCCCCAATTTTTGGAAAGGGAGTCTAACTTTGCCAAAGCTTACTGGTGGTGGCGCACTTAAGACTGAAACATTTTTGACGGACGGACGATATATTGTGGTGCCAGGAGGCCTAAAGTGGTAACAATCATACGCGGAACAACAACAAAACCGGTCTCATCACAGCAGCTGGCCGACTTTTTTACCTCTCGGCAAAAATACAACGGCTACCTGTTTATTGGTTACCCAATTATCGGAACATCCGAGGGCCCATATCACATTGATGCGATGTTGGTGTCCAAGGAAAGTGGGCTGGTTGTATTCAACCTTGTAGAAGGTCGTGATGTCAGTCAAGTGCAGGAAGCCCAAGATGACAGCTACAACAAGCTAGAATCAAAACTTCGTGCTCACAAATCCTTGATGCAAGGACGTGACCTTAAGGTTCCCATTTACCCGGTGACTTTCGCCCCGGTGCTAGATGATACAGCGGGGATATCCAGTGAGTTGCATCCAGTTTGTAACGAGGCAAACCTAGAGGCGTGGCTTGATAGGCGTGACTGGCAAGATCCCAGCCGTTACGAGGCTTTGGTCTCTGTAATCCAAGCCATTTCAACCATACGTAAAGGGCGCAAGCGAGACGTACAAAAGAGTGACTCACGTGGTGCAAAGCTGAAACGACTTGAAGACTCCATCGCGAACCTAGACACTCTTCAGGGTCGTGCCGTCATTGAGACGGTTGAAGGAGTTCAACGAATTCGCGGTCTTGCTGGGTCTGGCAAGACCATCGTCCTTGCTTTAAAGGCTGCGTATCTTCACGCTCAGCACCCAGATTGGAAGATTGCTGTCACTTTTAACACTAGGTCTTTAAAGGGCCAGTTTCGGCAACTCATCAATAACTTTACCATTGAGCAAACGAATGAGGAGCCGGACTGGGACAAGGTACAGATAGTTCATGCTTGGGGAGCTCCAGGCGGGGGAGATCGAAACGGCCTTTATTACACTTTTTGCCAGATTAATGGTCTCGAATATCACGATTATTTCTCGGCTAAACACAATTTTGGCCAAGGGAAGGAGTTGGAAGGAGCATGCCAGAGAGCACTGGAACAGTGCCCCAATCCCACCGGTATCTACGACGCCATCCTTGTGGATGAGGCACAGGACTTTCCTCCTTCGTTTTTGCGCATATGTTATGAGTTACTTAAGCGCGAGAAGCGGCTTGTTTATGCCTACGACGAACTTCAAAACTTGAGCACGGATTCGCTTCCTTCCCCAGAAGAAATCTTTGGTAAACACGCTGATGGAACTCCCAGGGTTCGGCTCCAGCCAAACGAGCCAGGCAAGCCCCAGCAGGATGTTATTCTTGAAAAATGCTACCGGAACTCGCGACCAGTGCTGGTCACCGCCCACGCCCTAGGTTTTGGTGTCTACAGGACTCCGGATCCAGATGTTGGAACCGGTTTAGTACAGATTTTCGACAATAATCAGCTCTGGCTTGATGTTGGTTATAAGGTAACGGACGGAGATTTATTGGATGGCCATGAAGTAACCCTCTCGCGCTCAAAAGACAGTAGCCCAGATTTTCTGGAAGGCCACTCTCCTAACGATGACCTAATCCAGTTCCACTGCTTTAAGTCGAAGGAGGAACAGGCAAAGTGGGTTGCCGACGCTGTTCGTGCTAACCTGTTAGAGGATGAATTACGTCCAGATGACATTATAGTCATTAATCCTGACCCTGTTTCAACGAGAGACGCGGTCGGTCCCATCCGTAAGCATCTTTTTGAACTTGGGGTTAATTCGCATTTAGCAGGTATTGACACCTCCCCTGACGTCTTTTTTGACGGCAACAACCAGTCTGTGGCGTTTACCGGCATTTTCAGAGCGAAAGGAAACGAAGCCGGCATGGTTTATATCATCAACGCGCAGGATTGTTATTCGTCGTTTGGTAATATGGCGCGTGTGCGAAATAGGCTTTTTACCGCTATCACCCGAAGCAAGGCCTGGGTCCGAGTTTTGGGGGTAGGCGATAGGATGCAGGCTCTTATCAATGAGTTTGAGCAGGTTAAGAAAAATGACTTCAGTCTTAGTTTCCGCTATCCCACTGTAGGACAAAGAAAGTCTCTAAACATCGTTAATCGTGACCTGACTGATGATGAGCGGCGTCGCGTAAGAAAGAACAGGGATGGTTTTGATCAACTCCTTGAAGATCTTGAAGCTGGGCGGGTACTTCCAGAAGACCTGGGAGCGGAACGATTAAACCGACTAAGGGTACTGCTGGCAGGGGGGCAAAACAATACCAACACCTGAAGATATCCGCGATCAGATGGCAAAACTTACAGCCGAACTAGTAGGTTTGAGCCTTTGTGATCAACAGAATTATCCTGTGCTTCGCGATCTTGGCCAAGGGTGTCGTGAGGTGGGTATTGGTGAACCTGGAAACTTCAGTTTTGTACTGAAAAATGTGCCTTATGGGGAGGTTTATCGCGAGCTTGAGCGAACCCAGGATTATAACTTGAAGATGTTGGATGGGGCTCTCATCCAGGTGATGTACCGCTTCCGAGACAATCAGATTGAAGCACATCGATTAGCGTTTTTTCCGTCGCCATTTTTAGAAGAATTCCAGAATAATCCCGAGGTATATCTGGATGATGAAATCTACGCTGAAGTGATCAAAAGAAATATCGTGCCATTTCCTTTGAGATTTGATTATGACTGCCGGGTGGGTGTTGCAGTTGACGTTGATCACCCAAAGTCGCACTTGACTCTGGGGCAGTACAAGAACTGCCGTATTCCAGTTAGCTCTCCAATGACGCCATATCACTTTATCAGCTTTATTCTGGGAAGCTTCTACAACACCGCTTATCGCCGGTATAGCAGGCAGATCTCTGCGTTTACACAGGCCTTTGATACTTCAATAACTGCCAGAGAAAGGCAGTTGGTTCACGTCCAGGTTCCTGAATCTTCCACTCGATAGTTTGGCGCTCCTCACTTGAAAGAATAATACTGTGGCATCAATCAGGCGGGGATTATTGGTCCCTACCCAACCAAGTGAATTTGCCATCAACCTGCGCTACAATCATCCGGCCCTTTGATGGGAGAAATCCGTGAAACCTTTTGCTCGCTTGATTTCAATCCTGGCGCTTGTAATGGCGATTAGCATCCCCATGTCTGTGGATGCGCGAGATATGAATGGTAAATTTGGAATTGGCTATGACCAAAGCCTGGGTGGGGTGTCTGGTTTAAGTCTGAAATACCATTTGGGTAATTTTGTGCTTTGGGGTACTTTGGGATTTGACCTTTTTAAGCCCACCGAGTCAGACCCTAGGACTGCCGTCCGCTTTGCCCTAGCTGGACTTTATGATTTTGCCAGGTTCGAAAAGGTCAATCTTGGCGTTGGGGTAAAGTTGGATGTCGGCTGGAAAAATGGAGCGGCCATTACCGCCGAGCGTCGTGATGCTGCTGGTTGCGAGCCTGGTGCCTCGTGTCCAGCCGTCGAGTCCGCCAAAAATACCTGGCAAGTAAATATCGAATTGCCCCTCGTGGCCGAGGTATTCCTTACAGACCACTTTTCGATCCACTTGGTTACAGGAATTACTTTTAACATTTTAACTAGTAAGGACGTTGTTTTAACCCAGAATACCGGGCGCCTTTCCACTGACACCAAGGAAAAGGGCTTTGGTTTTGGTGTCGGTAACGGAAGCCTTTTTGGAGCCGCCGGATTTTCTGTATATTTCTAAGAGCTAGAAAAGCCCAAACCGCTGGGCATGGAATTGAGTTATGAAACGACTGCTTTTACTTGCCGTGTTTGCTGTGGGATGCTCTTCAAGTGTATCTGAAAGCGATGTCCTGGATATCAAAGACGATTTAGGCCGTTTAGATGCAACGCAAGACACAGATACGGAAATTGACTACTTAGGCAGGGAATTTGAAGTCTGCATCCCTGGGACCCCACTTCAATGTACTGACGATAGCTTTGGATTGGTTGTGTGCAATGCAGAGGGAAACGGCTACAGAACCCAGTCTTGTGCGCCAGACGGCGTCTGTCGTGAAGACCCCTTAGGCTGCACCTCATGTGTCCCTGGCCGTCGCAAGTGTCTGGATGACTTCACTGTTCTTAGGTGCGACCAAGATTCAAACGACTGGGTCGTCGCTCAGGAATGCGACCCCACCAACACTGGTAAAATCTGCCAGCTTGGAAACTGCATCAGCCTGTGTGAACTGGCGGAAAAGCTCAATTCCTACATAGGATGCGAGTACTGGGCGGTGGACCTGGACAACGCCTTTGTTCCAGGAGGCGGGCAGGGCGGATATCACGATGCCGCTGGGGCCCAATATGCCATAGTGGTTTCAAACACCAGCAGCAAATATGGCGTTAAAGTTCAGATTGACACCGCCTACGGGCCTGTTTTAAACGACAGTTCTGGAAATCCATTTCCTGACGACCCAATCCCGCCAATGGGGCTGAGGATTTTCAATCTGCCTAGAGCCCACACGATAGAAAAAGAAGATGGGACCCAAACGCAGGAGTTTTGGGATGCGGACGGGACAATGCTAAAGCCTATTGGCTATCGCATAAAATCCACGATGCCAATAACCGCCTATCAGTTTAACCCACTGGAAAACGTTGGCGTTTTTTCCAATGATGCCTCGATTTTGCTACCAACAAATGCCCTTGGTCGCTATCATATGATTATGACCAGAGAGCAGACTTTCCCGGATTTAAAGGGCTTTTTGACTGTTATCGGGACATTTAATGGCCCCACCGAAGTGGTGGTGCAGGTCACGGCCCCGACTTTGAAGGGCAAAGACATCCCAGCGATGCAGCCGGGGGAAACCAGGTCCTTCATTTTGAACAGATACGACGTTCTAAACATTGAAACAGATGCGATTGGAGCCGATCTAACCGGATCCACGGTAACCAGCAATCACCCGGTCGCTGTCTTTGGAGGCAGCGAAGCTGCAAACGCCCCAAACACAAACCATTGTTGTCCAGACGGCTCCTGCGACTACAACGGCCACTGGATGGAATGTGCCAGCCGCTCAGATTGCCTTTGCGAATATCCCAAAAACTTAGGTCTTGAGTCCAAAGACGTGTCCTGCCGTAACAATTACGACTGCATCTCCTACAACACCTGCTGCGCCGATCACCTTGAAATGCAACTATTTCCTGTCCAGACCTGGGGCAAGAAGTACATAGCGACCCAAAGCTATCCCAGGGGTGGTGAAAAGGATGTTTGGCGGATTATGGCCGCAGAAAACAACACCATGGTTACAACCTCGCCACCCGTAGTTGGAAACACCCTGCTAAACAGGGGTGAATGGATCGATTTCGAGTCAGATCGCAACTTTGAAATTGTGGCCACAAAACCGATTTTGGTCGGCCAATTCCTGGCGGCCCAAGATGCGCCAGATCCAAACATTGGTGGCATCGGTCCAAACGACGCCAGAACTGGCGATCCGTCCTTTATCTTGGCCGTCCCCGTAGAGCAATTCAGAACTGAATACGTTTTCCTGGCCCCCAACAAATACACCTACGATTGCGTAAGCATAATTTCCAAAGTGGGAGTGCCCGTTTATCTTAACGGCAAGGAATTAAGGCAAGAAGACCTGACCTTCAAGCGAATCAGAGACATCATGGATGACATTGCCAAGATAAACGAAGAAAAGGCTGAAGACGAACCAAAACTGGTCGAGCCCACCGAACTTGGGCCACAGTTCGGCGATTACCACGTTGTAGGGGTTAATCAAGAATGGGCCGTTTGGAGGCTAGTCATCCCCGACGGTGTTCACACAGCCCATTCCAGTGAACCATTCGCAGTAATCTCCTATGGTTATGATCGCTATGTCTCCTACGGCTACCCAGCAGGATTAAACCTTGATGACCTAAAACTGATCAGCGACCCAAAATAGCCTCCAACTTGCCATGAATCGACTCCGCATGTAGCATTCGCAAGGGAAACCGAGTGCGCTATGGGCAGATTTGTAGTTACAACATTCCTAGCAGCGTTGATTGGGATTCTTGTTCCCTTAAACGCATCTGCCGAATTTGGAAACATCAGGCGTGTTTTTTCGGGCACTGCCTACACTTTGGACGAAGGCGAGCTTACTGTCGGCATTTTTTCGCCACTCCAATATGGGGTAATCGACCGGGTGACTGTGGCTACCCACCCAATCTTGGACCTGCTTTTGACCCCCAACCTTGCCGCTCGTTTCAAGGTGGTGGACCATCCCAAAGTTGCCTTTGCCATCAGCGCCAACTACCAGCAGTCGTTCATCTCGGTAATGAAAAAGAATGTCCCAGGTTCAGCGGCCGTTTACACCACAGTGTCAGTGCCGTTCATCGACGCTGTGGCCCTGTCTTTCCAGACTGGCTACTCCCTTGACATCGAGCCTATCCGACATGGTTTCATGTATGGCGCCAATATAGGTTGGTTGGTCGGCCAAAAAGACTTGTTGTGGCTAGCAGTTCAAGGACGGTACCTGTTTGGTCAAGGGGCTGAAATCCCAACCACCATCATCGCTTATACGCACGCCTGGTATCAGCTGAGGTTGTCAGTTGGCATTGCAATTGGTAATTTCCCCACTCAGGTGGGACTTAAGTCTTCAGATATTTTGAAATTTCCTGTATACCCAATCATTGATGTGTGGTGGCTGCTATGAACAACAGTCCCAAACATCAGTTGCTTGATAGCTTGGAGCTGGTAATTTGTTTTCTTTTCCAAAGGATTGAAGATGGCAGATATCTTGTATGAGTGCGAGGTTTGCAAAACCAAATTCCCCCTAACAAAGCGATTCCAGGTCTATCGTGATGGGGATAAAACCAGGTTCTTTTGCAGTGAGACTTGTCGAACGTCCGCAGTAAAACAGGCAAAAATCCTGGAATGTGAGATTTGTGGCAAGCGATTTGCCCAGGAATACGCCTATCAATCACTGCCATTTGAAGGGGTAGAGCACAACGTTTGCTCTATTCCCTGTAGGACCGTTTTAACCGAGCGCCTAGCCCCACCAGTCTATCAAGCTGCCCGAGTATGTATAGCCAATCAAAAGGGTGGCACAGGCAAGACCACCACCGCTTTTCACTTGGCGGCTGGGTTTGCGGCCAAGGGCATACCAGTCCTGCTTGTGGACGCAGACCCTCAAGGCAGCCTGACCGAGTTGTTCAAGGTAAACAATGAACTGGGCCTAGCAGAAGTCCTCAGAGGGCAGGCCACATTACTGACCAGTGTTCAGTTGTTGCGCGAAAATCTTTATTTATTACCAGTGGGTAAAAACTTAAATGAGCTGACTTACAACAAAAGCCTAAGTGGCCCTCTGGTCCGCAAGCAGTTTGGGTCTATAGCCGACTACCGCCTTGTGATAATCGATGTCAGTCCCGCCCAGTCACCGCTGACAGAGGCAATGCTTGCCTTTGCTGGCGCCGTTCTTGTGCCAGTTTCATGCGATTACCTCGCAATCCACGGTGTCAGCCAACTATCTGATACCTTGAGATCTTTGCGTGATAATTCCGGAAGACTGGTCGAGCTTCTTGGCTTGATACCAACTTTCTTCGACGGCAGAACCAGAGCCAGTAGAAACGTCATCAACATCCTGAACCGCCAATACCCAAACTTGGTGCTCTCGCCAATCAGAGCCAGTGCTGATATCCGAGAAACTGGCCAATCCACTAGGACAGTTTTCGAGGCAAACCCCTCAGGCAGAGGTGCTCACGACTACAGAACTCTGCTAAACGAAGTTGGTAAGCGGCTAAAACTAGATTAAACGACTGTTCAAGGATTAATCGAGGTGACTTGCCCAACCGACGATGGCGACACCGACCCAATCTCACTGGAGATCGAAGCACTTTCCACCGTTGCGGTTGGTTGTGCCACCTGATCTGGCTGGGCCGCGGCAGGTGCCGCTGGCAAACCAGCTTCCTTCCTGGCCTCATCCATCCAGCCCCTGACCTTATCCATTTCTGGGCTCGTTGTGGGGGACCTGTCAGTTACACCTGCCTCGATTCTTTGGGATTCCCCAACCGTTTCGATGGTGCTTGGGTCAAGCATCGGATTAATTCTAGGCTGGATAATCTCTGGAGTCTGGTAAGTCTTGACCAGATGGTTATACAACTCCCTAGCCTCGTCAGTATCCAGTTTTTCGGCCAGTTCCTTTAGCTCCTGTATCCTAGCCACCTGTGGCCCAGTCGGCTGGCCATAGTTGTACGCCGCACGCTGGAACTCTTCTAAAACCTCATGCATTCTGGTCAAGGCCCTAGCCTTTTCTTGCACGGTCAACTGCTTTTTTTCCGGCTTTGAGGCTGCAGTTTCAGTCTGGGCCTCTTCTTCGGGCTTCTCCTCGGTCCCACCAGCAACCGCAGCCTGACCCTCAGCAGCAGGCTGTCCATTTTCTGCCTGTCCCTCTGCGTCATCTTGTGTTAGCTGCCCCGGCTGCGACGGATCAGCTTGCGCTTCATCATTGCTGCCCTGTCCCAAAGCCACCAAAGACCCGTCATCAACTTCGGCCGCCTGCCCCAAAGCCAAGCGCTCAGTTTCCGCCCCAACCTCAGCAGCCGCCGGCGCATGTTGCATAGCCGCCTCAGCAAATCGCGCAACGTCGGCTACCATGGGGTCCATTTTTTCCCTACAAAGCGGCGCCCCTCCTTCCGGATCCACATGGATGGCCTCAGCAGCCAACTTCACGCACTCCCTTGGCTCAATCCTAAGTGCATTACACCTCTGATACACATAACTGCGGCAATCCTCGTTGATGACCTCAGTAGCAGTAGCCCTTGTTGCAGGAGCCGCCCTCTCAAAATCAGTCACAGCCGCATTTGATTCAAGCGGTTGGCTCAGCACATCCAAGTCATCGCCGCTGCCCAGGTATATGAGCGCTGCCGGCACACCAACTGCCAGCAGAACAAAAACAACCCCCAAGATAACAGTGATGATGTGATTTGGTCGCTTAGTCTTAGGTTGCGTTTTCTTACCAGCTGGCTTGCCTGGATAGCGTTCACTCATCTATCCCTCCCAAAAAACACGCGCCCAACAGGGCCATCTTTCATGTTGTCTTTCTAAACAATTTTGGCCTCCCAGCGAAGGCGATAAACATGATACCATGTGTCGCGATGGATGCGTATTCTACGGACATATCGGTCGTGCTCCCAGTGTTTAACGAAGGTGAAAGCCTTTGCCCACTGTACGATGAACTCATCGCGGCCTTAGTCCCCCTTGATCGCCCCTTTGAATTAATCTTTTGTGACGACGGCAGCACTGACAATTCGTTAGCCGTCTTAAAGCAGCTAGCCGCTAAAGACCCACGGGTCAAGGTGATAGTTTTTGCCAGAAACTTTGGGCAGACTGCAGCCCTTGACGCCGGATTCAAGGCCGCATCTGGAAATATTATCGTTCCCATGGACTCCGATCTGCAAAACGTCCCAGCGGATATTCCCAAGTTAATTCACAAGCTTGAGGAAGGCTACGACCTTGTCTCAGGTTGGCGAAGTGAACGAAAGGACCCATTTTTTTCCAAAACCTTCCCTTCCAGAGTCGCAAACGGCCTAGTTTCTCTAGTCACCGGTGTAAAGCTTCACGACTATGGCTGTACCTTAAAAGCCTATAATGCCAAGGTGTTAAAAGATTTTCGACTTTACGGCGAGATGCACAGACTGATCCCCGCCTATGTAAAGTGGGCAGGCGGTTCTGTGGTGGAATTGCCAGTAAATCACCGTCCTAGGAAGTTTGGTCGCTCGAATTACACCTTGTCCAAGACTGTTCGCCTTATTTTGGACCTAATGACTGTCCGTTTTTTGCTGGCCTATTCAACTAAACCATTGTATTTTATTGGTAAATGGGGGCTTTTATCCATTGCCCTTGGCTGTCTCTCCATGACTTGGACCGCCATCAAGAAGCTGATCTGGGGCGAGCCGCTTTATTCCGATCCATTTTTCCTGGCGTCAATCTTTCTGTTTTTGGCAGGTTTCCAATTTATTTTCTTTGGGTTATTGGCTGAACTATCCATGAGGACATACTTCGAAAGTCAACACAAGTCATCATATTTGATTCGCGAAGCTCTCAACTTGGATTCTTTTGGCGACGCCAAGTCGTGATTGGTTGCTGGAGGTCCAAAACATCCGAGGATTTATGGCTAATTTCGCTGGGTTCATAAAAGACTCATCTGCCAAAGACATCGACTTTCAGATCCTCGACAAAATGGCAAGCGCAAGGCAAGTGCCATCAAAATTCCAGACCAAGCATCTTGAATCGGCTTTTTTTGCGGCCCATAACTTGCACTTTTGCGAATCCGCCGACGCCTCCATGCTGATAGCCATTGATGGCCAGATTCTCAATCTCGCCTCAGTCCAAAACGCCTTAATCGAAAAGGGATACCAGGTCACCCAAGGCAATATCGCCCAAATAATTCAAGCCCTATGGTCTCTATACGGCCCTTTAATGCTTGAGCACCTGGATGGCGATTTTGCCCTAGCACTGTGGGATCTGCACAGCCAAACCCTGTTGCTTGCACGTGACCGAATGGGTCAGAAACCGCTTTTTTGGGGTGTTTTTGGCAAGGAAACAGTTTTTGCCTCGTCCTTGACCAGCATGCTAGCCCATCCTGAGGTGCCAAAGCGAATTGACCCCACCGGACTGCATCGATATTTGACTTTGGACTGCGTCCCAGCCCCAAACTCTATCTTTCAGGGCATCAAAAAAGTTCCCCCTGGTGCCTACGTGTTGATTAAACAAGGAAATGTCACTGAGGGGCGCTATCACGATTTGGTATTTTCCCAGCAGACCGCCGTTGACAATTTTTCAGAGGCATCTGCCCTAATCTGGCAGGCCTTACTGCAATCCACCAAGGACCATTTGCAAACTTGGCCATCCGATTCACTAGGCCTGCTCTTGTCTGGAGGGATCGACTCTTCAGCAGTGCTTGTCGCCTTGCTACAGCAAACTGATGCTATGTCCGTCAAAACTTTTACCCTTGGCTTTAACGACGCCTCCTTCGACGAATCCTCACATGCACAGATGGTCAGTAGTTTTCTTGGCACCAAACATCAGACCCTGCAACTGGACGGAATGCAGGCGCTTCAAAGCTTGCGCCGCATCGTTCAAACGGCTGATCAACCACTGGCCGATTCATCCTTAATCCCAACTTACGCCTTGATGTCATTTGCAAGACAACACGTGACAAAAGTCTTTTCAGGTGATGGGGGGGATGAATTCTTTTATGGCTATCCAACGTTTTCGATTGATAGGCTTGGCCAAATGGCCTCTTATTTCCCGTTGTTAAGCCGGCAAATCCTGCCAAAACTGGTGACACTGCTTCCTGCCTCTGAAGGCAACATGAGCACCAGATTTAAGGCGGAGCGCTTCGTTCGTGGACTAAAATATCCGCGTTATCACAGACATTTTGCCTGGCTTGGGAGCTTTGCCCCTGATTCAGATGTCCTGTCTCCTGAGTTTAAAACCGCAACCTCCAGTCCCTACCCAGACGTTGACTTTTGGGCTGCCAATCTTGAATCGTGGCCACCCATGAAGGCACTGTCTGTCCTTTATGCCAGGTTATATCTAGCCGAGGTGGTCTTAACCAAAGTTGACATGAGCTCCAAAGGTACAGGTCTTGAAGTCAGCGCTCCCTTGCTAAATCAAAACGTAGTCGACTTGGCCCTTTCAATGCCAGTCCGTTGGTCTATCTCTGGCAGTACCACCAAAAAACTTTTACGGCGCATGTTAAGGGGCCGGCTGCCAGATTCGATTTTAGACCGCCCCAAAAAAGGTTTCGGAGCCCCAATGGCACACTGGTTCAGAACCGATCTCAAGCCATTGCTTATGGACCACCTGACCACCAGCAGGCTTGTAAAGGAGGGCTTTTTCAACGCAAAAGTCGTCAATCAGATGATCGACGCACACATGAGCTATAAGGCAGACTATCGAAAGGAGCTGTATAGTCTGTTGTTTTTTGAGATGTGGCTATCCAGATGGGTGCTATAAAAAACTTGTGAGGTTTCGTTGTATGAGGACCCTGGTTCCAATGACCAACCTTTTGGCACTGCTTACAATCGCCGTTTCCTTTGTGGCATGCGCGGATAAAGACCACGCTCCAGCCCAAGCTCCCGAGCAGGCCGCCTCTGAAATTCACCCCCGATATGTCTCTATCCTGCCAAACGCCACCGAAATCTTGTTCGCCCTTGGTGCTGGTGACAACGTGGTAGGTGCGACAAGGTATTGTGACCGCCCAAAAGAAGCCTTGAAAGTTCCAAGAGTTGGTGGAATGCTGGACGTTTCGGTTGAGGCGGTTTTAGCCCAAAAACCAGACGTTGTAATAGGCTCTCCCACAGTTTTGGCAGGGCGTCTTGCCAAACTCCTTTCCGCCTCAGGTACCAAACTAGTCCCCTTGTATTTTGAAACCATCGATGACCTAAAACGTGGAATTCATGAAATAGGGCAGGCAATCTCAAAGGAAAAAGAGGCAAGCGACATGCTGGCTACCTTGGAAAAGGACCTAAAAACCCTGGATGGCAGGGCAAAACTACTTGAAGGCAACCCAATCAAGGTGCTAATGATCGTCGGCCGTTCCCCCCTTGTTGTAGCTGGAAAAACGTCTTTCCTAGGCAGCCTTATGGACATGATGGGAGTTCAAAACGTGGTCGATGCAGACAAGTTGACCTTTCCCACGTGGTCGTTTGAACAAGTGCTTCAATCCGCACCTGACGTTGTCATAAACGGGATGGTTGGGGCCAGTGACCTACAATCAGTCCTAGCCGGAGCAGGTGTTGAAGCCGCCAAATCAGGTCGCTACGTCTCAGAAGTGAACCTTGCCATCCTGCGCCCAGGTCCCGAGACGGTTTTAGGTGCAATTGAACTTGCAGACGCCATCAAATCAGTGTACCAGGCCAATCCACCTACCAAAGAGGTAGCTGAATGAACTTGGTTCCTAAGAGATTTCACCCGCATTTTCTATTCCTGCTGGGTGTGTTGCTACTGGCAGCCGTTTTTTTATCCCTGTTTCTTGGCGTCAGCCGTTTGGATTTCGTAGGCATCTTCAATGGGACGGCCCCCTCTGATCGCTTGGTGTTACTGCATGAACGCCTGCCAAGGGCGCTTCTTGCAATGGCGGTTGGGACATCATTGGCCGCAGCAGGCCTGGCCTTTCAAGCGGTTCTAAACAATCCCTTGGCTGACCCTTACATCGTTGGTGTCGCCGGAGGTGCCGCTGTTGGCGGAACCTTTGCCATGATCCTGCCTATCAGCGCAATTTTCGGTCAGCTTGGGGTATCCGCGATGGCCTTTTTGGGCGGCCTAGCCGCAATCCTGATGACTTGGGAATTATCAAAAGACCGCCTAGGACAACTGCGGACTTACCATGTTCTGCTGGTTGGCGTCGTGTTTAACACGTTCGCATCAGCAGTAATCATGTTTTTGAAATCGGTGGTAAAGGCCGAAAAGGCACAAGAGATGCTTATGTGGCTGATGGGCACCCTATCCTCTGACATACGCTCGCCTCAAGCAGTTGGAATTTCCCTTGGAATCGCTGCCTTAGCCCTGCTAATCCTGTATCGTCTGGCCAATGGTTTAAACGCCCTAGCCATAGGCCAAGAGGATGCCGCGTCTTTGGGCGTCGACCCAATTCGAACCACCAAGGGCGTCTTTTTAGCCGGCTCCTTGCTTGTTGCCTCTGCCGTGTCCGTAGCAGGAATGATCGGCTTTGTCGGCTTGATCGTGCCCCACGCGATCCGAGCCATGGTTGGCTCGGACCACAGGATCACCATTCCAGCCTCTGCGCTGCTTGGGGCATTGTTCCTGCTTCTTGCCGACTTGGCCACTAGGTTGATGTTCCCGGTGTTTCAAACCGAGGCACCAGTCGGTGTATTGACGGCCTTAATCGGAGGCCCTCTCTTTGTTTACTTGTTGCGGCGCTCCGAGGGGCTTTCATGAGACCTGAATCCAATTCACCCACGTTGGTGGTCAACGACATCTCGTTTACCTATCATGGTCGAGACGTAGAAGCTGTCGCAGATTTTTCCCTGTCGGTAAAACCAGGCGAATTAGTAGGCTTACTTGGGCCTAACGGAGCGGGAAAATCAACCGTTTTGCGCATGATGGCTGGACTCATATCTCCTTCCAAGGGCAGCGTTGAAGCAATGGGAATCAATCCGGCTATAGTCCCCAGAAAAGTAGCTGCAAAAGCCGTGGCTTTTGTGCCAGCCTCGCTGGGCGTGCACTTTCCAATGACCGTTCGCGACTTTGTAGCACTGGGACGAACCGCCCATCTTCGCGGCCTCTTCGAGTCTACCCACGACAAAAAGATAGTGGCAGATGCACTTGAATTTACGAAGATTACACATCTAGCCAACAGGGGTTACAACGAGCTATCAGCAGGCGAGCAAAGGCGGGTATTAGTGGCAAGGGCCATAGCCCAAGAGCCCCACGTTCTGCTTTTGGATGAGCCCACCGCAAACTTGGACATCGCCCACGCGGTGTCGTTACTTGGCAGGATTTCTGCCCTGGCCAAGACCTCAGGCACGGCCATTGTAGCCGCCATCCACGATCTGAACATCGCTCTTTTGTTCTGTGACCGCCTGATTTTGCTGCAAAATGGCCACACTGTCGCCTCTGGGTTACCAGAAGCGGTGATGCAGTACGCCACAGTCAAGAAAACCTTCGGCTGCGATGTTTACATAGGACGAAACGAGATCAACGGCCGTCTGTTCGTGGTTCCAATGGATGCCCCGCTTAATGAGTAACCCTAGACATCAATTGGCCAGTGATTTTGTAATGCGACTCTCAGCTTGGTGGTAAGGACAGCCTAAAAAAACAGAATCTACTGGCACTTTTTGCCAACAGTATTCGCAATTTGGGTGATCCACTCGGTGTCTTTTGCAGCCTCGATCCAAGCCTTAGTGAAATCTTCGGGCTTTTCGAAGCCATGACTTTTGTAGATCTCTTCAATTTTGTCCATCTGGCCCTTCTTTTGGGCACAGTAGACCTCCTGATAGCAGGCAGTCAGCTTGTCGCGGTCAATCTCCTGGGCGGGTTCTGCCACTGGTGCAGGTTCCTCGCTTTCAACAGCCTTTTCTTCAGCTGGTTTTTGCTCGGCCTCGGGCGCTTTTTCCTCAGCGGCCGGTTCAGCCGGCTTTGCACTCTCTGCAGGTTGCGTGTATTCCTGTTTACATCCAATCACAACCAAAACAGCAGCAGCCAAAACAACGGTAAGGACCTTAGAAGTTTTCATCAATGTCTCCTTGAACTTTAAAAGCCTACGTCAGACAAGACCGGCACATTCTAGCCCAGTTTTGCCAAAACCGCACCAATAACTCGATCATGTCTCACCAAAATAGCCCGCCCCTGCCTCCTGCCCCAGTCCCTGTCCCCGATCCTGCCCCTGTCTCCTGCCTCCTGTCCCCGCCCCACTCCCTGCTCCTGCCTCCTGCCCTCAACCCCGCCCCAATATTTTTCCAGCAGCCCCGCCAAATTGGCACAAAAGGTGCTTCATTCAGCACTGGCGGTTTAAAGGCCGCCTGGGTTTTGTGTTTTAAATGGGCGTAACTGCTTGCAAAAGCAGGTTTTATTGTTTGTGCGATCTGTTCGCCCTTTTTTGGGGTGTGCAATGTTTGCGTGTTTTAGTGTCACCACCAGTCAAGGAGGCACCATGAAATTCCACCTTGCCTCGCGTACAACGCTCTTGTCGATGCTGTTCGCGATTTTCTTGGTAGCGGGCTGTGCTCAGGAAGCGGATGTTAGTGTCGAACCCGCTGAACAGGGGGATATTCGGGGTGCTGCCGCGGCAGCCAGCCCAGATGTCGGAGCTATTGAGGAGCCTGGGTCCTCCCGCGCTTCCGTCGTCAGAGCCCTAGACCCGACTCCCTGTACCTTGCCTTACCAATCGGCAATCGTTATCAACGAGATTTTTGCCGACCCGGTGCTGGCAACGGAAGGAGGGGCTGACGCCGACGGTGGATGGATCGAACTGTACAACCCAGGTGACACCCCGGTGAATCTTGTGGGTTACTCGCTTTCAGACCTTGGGGGTAACTTCCACCAGATTGGTTCCAACATCACGATAGCTCCCAAGGGTTTCGCAGTGTTGTGTCGAAATGCCAACCCTGCCTTAAACGGTGGAGTGACATGTGACTACCAGTATCTGAACTTTGTCCTAGCCAACACCAGCGGTGATGCCGTAATTTTGAAAGATAATAACGGTGACCTAGTTGACCAGGTTGTCTACACAGGCACCGTTCCATCCGGGGCATCCATGTCCCTAAGAAACCCCTACTATGACAACGCGACCCTCGAAAACCCAGCGAATCCAAATGACCCCGCATCATGGCAAGGTAAAAAATTTGGCGTTTCAACCACGCCCTTCGGAAATGGTGATAAGGGGACTCCAGGTGCTCCTAACTCCGACGTTTGGGAAAACATTGAGGACCCCGTTTGTGACGATAGCCAAGCTTGTACTTACGACTATTGCGGCCTTGATGGCATGTGCCAAAACGATTGGATCGATGGCTGCTGCAACACTAACGGCGACTGTGTCGACAACGACATTTGTACTACCGACAGATGCGTGAACCATGAGTGTGTAAACGAATTCATTCCCGATTGCTGCCACACCTCCGAGGACTGTCAAGACGATAACCACTGTAACGCTGACTATTGCTTGAGGAACCGCTGCCGCCACTCGGCATACAACATTGTGCCAGGTTGTTGTTACGCGCCCTTGGACGTCCATCCGTTTACAGGTAAACCATGGGCAAGCACAAAGGAGCGCCAGTTATTCGGTGATTCCCAGTGCGATGACAAAAACGACTGTACTCCCGACTACTGTAATCTTGACCTAGGAACCTGCTACCAGGGGCCACTCCTGCCTGGTTGCTGTAATGTAGCCCAAGACTGTGATGACGGTGACCCCTGTACGGTGGATGTTTGTATCAGCCGTGTCTGCTATAACAACAGGCGATCTGAGACCTGTTGTACCCAGGATGCCGACTGTAATGATAACAATCCATGTACAACCGACCGTTGTATCATGAACAACTGTCGTTTCATCTGGTCAGCTACAGACTGTTGCTTTGATAACAAGTTCTGTGAACAAAACTTTAATGATGGCGACCCCTGCACAAGGGAACTGTGCGTTGAAAATCAAGAGACTGGCAGGTTTGAGTGTCAGCACGCTTTCATTGCTGACTGCGTAAAGGACCTGCCATACGTTGAAACATTCGATCACGTCGATAGCTTCACTGGAGCTGGGTACAAAAAGATCGACCTACCTGGTTCTACACCTGCGACTCAGCACTGGCAGTTGGCGACTATCGCTGGGGATCTTGGGCCAGACAAACACATCCTCTTTGACTGGTTCCCGAATGCCCAGATGATTAAAACTGCTGTTGTGTCACCTACGATTGACGCTCAGATTTCGGAAGTCTGGATGCCTAACCAATTTACACAGCAAACTACTGTGCAGTGGCGCCAGGCTTACAAACATGCTCAGCCCGGAACGCCAATCACATTGAGGGTTATCGCCACTGATACAGGCGACTTTGTAGGCGGGCATATTTTGTGGTCGGCAACCACAACCGAGGATATTCCCTATGACATGATCTCCGTACCCTTGCCGAGCCATTTGAAATTTTCCCAGACCCTCAAACTGGGATTCATTGTTGACACCGGGTCTTCATGGTCTATCGCCATGGAGTCTTGGGAAATTGACGATGTGAAGGTTGGGGCTGGTGTTGCCAACAAGCTGGTTAAGTCTATCTTGATGCAGTGTCCCTCCACAGGTGATCGCTGCCAGCCTCCTGTTTATGGCACCGTTAAGGCGACCTCGGGGCTTGGTGAAGACATCCCAGCGATTGAAATGGGTGTTTGTGAGTGGAACCGTATCTTCCTGTGTTACTACGACGAAGACGGCTCTCAGAACGTCACTTGGAACACGTGGGGATTTCCAAGCTCTTATGTGGATGGACCACCCCTGGATAGTCCCCACTTTATTTCTCAGACGATCCTCTCTCAGGGCTATGGTTGCGAGTCCAACCAGAACTTTGTGGCCGGTATCTGCGGTGCTGATTCTGGCGCCAACTTCTATTGCGCAATGGACTTCAAACCAAATTGCCTAGACAACCTTGCTGGAGACTACATCGCTGGTCTGGTAACTAAGGACGAAGGCGACCCCTTAAAGATACCTCAAAGCCCCTTCGAATCTTTGGTTAAGGTTCAGGTCAGTGTTGCTTTGGAAGATGGTTACTTGGTGTATTCCCCTGTTGTGGGTGCAAGCCCAAGTGCGCAGGCAATTAAGGATGCCATCATTGCCAACGGGCGTCGTGCACAAATCATCACGGATCTCGACCGTATCTCCGACTTGACCAGATTTGACGGCGTCTTCGTGGTCTTGGGCGTTTATGGTAACTACCAGCCCCTGTCTGATGCCGATGCCTCGACCTTACTGGTTTACGCCAACAATGGTGGGCGCATCTACTTGGAGGGCGGCGAGTTCTTCTACACTGATGGTGGCTCCCGGTTACCGACCGTACTGCACGATATCTTCAAGGTATCGCCTGTTGCAGACGGCGAGTTTAAGCAGTCCAGCCCGGTGAATGGCGCAAACTTCCTGTACGGCTACAATTTCGATCTTTCAACAAATGCTCTTTACAACTCTTGGAATGACTGGTTGGTGCACGTGGTTGGCGCTGGCGGCCGTGAGGTACTCAGAGACGGCAACTCCAACGAATGGGCCTCAGTCATCACCTACGACGGTTTTGAGTATGGCGCGAATTATCGATCCATCGCGTCTGCTGTTACATTTGCTGGCCTAATCCAACAGGGCGGGGGCAAAACCGTAAACGAGCTAATGGGCCAGTATCTGAATTTCCTGGAAAATGGATATCCTCCTTGTACGATTGATGCCCACTGTAATGACTTCGAGGCCTGCACCGATGACTCCTGTAATGCTGGAGAGTGCGCTAACGAGCAACGACCGAACTGCAAACCTTGTTTGAACGACAAGTTTGGTCCTGATGGCGTCTCGCTTTCATGCGACATCAACGAAGCCTGTAATCTGGCTTTAGGTTATTGCGTACCCATTGAGGGGCAGAGGTTTGATATCAATCTTTGGTCCTGCAACAAGAATTTTGGCGCGGCCCCAGATCAAGCCAGTTGTATAGTCCCAGTATTCCAGCCTGGTATGGTCGAGGACGTTCAGATTAAGGTTAAGGCACAACACTACTATCGTGGCGACACTGAGATTGACGTTACCTCTCCATCTGGTTACACCGTACGACTGAAGGACAAGTTCATCTTTGACAACATGTTCCACGTGTACGAAACCTACGACGTCGGCGTGCCTTCCGTTGGTGACTTGGACACCTTTAATAACACAAATCTTGCTGGTGCTTGGAACGTTGTAATTCGGGACACTTATCCAGCCCTCCACAATGGTTTGTTCGAGGAATGGCACCTGTTTGCAAAGTTTGATCTGATTCCTTGTGACGAGGACGAGGACTGCCCAACAGACGACAAGTGCGCAACCTACCAATGTGTGAACGAGCTTTGCTTCCCAACGCCAACAGATTGTGATGATGGTAAGGAATGCACCATCGATTCCTGCGACCCATTGACGGGCGAATGTATTCACGAGGTCATTGCTGGTTGTAGTGGTGAATGTAGCAAACACGAAGAATGTGCGGTTAACGAGGCCTGCTTGGCCTGTGATCCTGATGTGGACGATTGCGGACAGCTGCTGGAGCGCACCTGTAGACCTGCAACGGACTTCGACCAAGACAATGGCGAGTTCCTGTGTCGCTGTGCAACAATCCCCGGTGATATCTATCCATTTACCGCTGGATTACCTGTGGATATTCCAGATGACAATCCAATGGGGGTGACCAAGAGCTTTGTTCTGGATGAACCTGGCTTCGTGAACAAGCTGAGGGTGAAAGTTCGCACACAGCATCCAAGTGCTGGCGACCTCAAGGCTGTCTTGTGCCACAATGGTGACTGTTTGGTCCTGCGGCAATCAAAGGGTGGCAACAATCCAGGCTTCTTTGATATTTACGACTACGACCCGGTTCGAAGCCCCGGGACAATGGCCGAGCTTGAGCGTAGGCCACTGGCCGGCACCTGGACGATAATGGTGTCAGACGGCTTGCCGAGCGACACTGGTGCTTTGACAGAGTTCACGCTGTATGTCGAACCTGCAGACTGTTATGCCAATGAACACTGTGACGATGGTAACCCCTGCACAGTTGACGTCTGTCAGAATCCTTCAACCGGAGGAACCTGTACCCATACCCTCGTGACATGCGAGCCCTCGACTGACAGTTGCTTGGCGAAACAGTGCAACCCGGCAAAAGGACTTTGCGAGCCAGTAAAGCAACCAAACGGGACTGCATGTGAAGACGGCCTGTATTGCACTGAAGACGACTACTGCCAGGCCGGAGTCTGCGTTGGAGGTACGCCTCGTCCTTGTAATGCGCTTGATACTGACTGTGTTGTGGGTTCTTGTAACGAGGACCTACGTCAGTGCATCCCAGTAGCCGCTGAGGATGGAACCCCCTGTGATGATGGCCAGATGTGTACTGGTGGTGACCAGTGCCTCGCTGGTATTTGTCAGCCCGGCGGCGTCATGCTTTGTACATGTCCATCAGGCCTTGATTCTGAATGCGAGAGCGCAGAGGACGGTAACAAGTGCAACGGCTCCGAATGGATATGTAATGCGCAAAAGAAATGTGAACTCGTAGATGGCCCGGTCGTGTGTGGCCCGGCATCTGGCGAGTGCTTGGCAAACGTTTGTGACCCTGCAGATGGTATCTGTAAGGAGCAGCAGGCTTTGAACTACACTCCATGCGAAGACGGCTTGTACTGCACCATTTCTGACTTCTGCTTAAGTGGTGTATGTCAGGGTGGAGAAGCGCGCAGCTGTGCAGCGTCTGACAGCGCCTGTGCAGTCGGCATCTGCGATGATAATGTTGACGCTTGTATCGCAGATCCCAAGCCTGAAGGGACCGAGTGCGAAAACGATGGTAGGGGCTGCACAATTGACCAGTGTGACGGGCTTGGAACTTGCCGATACACTGGACAAAATGTGTCTTGCTCGACTATCGCAGACGACTGTAACGATGGCGTTTGTCAAAACGTTGGTTGGGGTAGCTATGTGTGCGCCAAGGGACCACTACTCGATGGAACTGTCTGCACGGACGAATCCAACCCATGTACCGAAGACATCTGCATCTCTGGTTGGTGTGAGCACATCCTGCTGGAGAACTGTGATGGTCCATGTGGGGGAGCTCATCCATTCGACGCCGGCGATGATATGTGTGGTGTCGAAGACTCCTGTGAGGACGGCTACTTAGGCCCTATGCTGGGCACTTGCGTTCCCACCTGTATTGACCCTGAGTGTGTCTCTGCGGCCTCTGAGCCTGAACTCGGCTTGATCATCGACGATAAGCTTGGATGCGTGGTTTCCGAATTGGAAATTCTGACCTCCTTCGCATATGTCGACTCAGTCGATGTCAAGGTCCGACTGGATCACGAGTATCTGGCGGACTTGGTTATCAGCTTGGTTGATCCCCAGGGTTACGACCACATTATTTGGAACCACATCGGTGGCGCCAATCAGAACATGGCCAACACCTTTGACACTTCGATGCCAGTGCCTTATCCCTTCCTCAATCCAACGCAACTGGCAATGGCTGGTGTGCCGATGTGCAGCTTCAAGGGTGAGCAAGCGTCTGGCACCTGGCAGTTGAAGATTTGCGACACTGGCGAGGATAATGGCGGTGTCTTGAGGGATTGGAAACTCTACATTCGCGGCAGCAATGAAGAAAACCTAAATCCATCCCACCGCTGTGAAACTGCCCTCGACCTTGGTAATCAGGACGTTAACCCCGCTATGACCCAGACTGGCGACACTACATGCGCGATTAACTCGATAGCTGATCCAGCGGCATGTGGTGGATTTAATGGTCCAGATCGTGTCTACAAGTTTAACCTAGGTGTTCCCAAGCGAGCCACAATCGTCCTGAATCAGCCTGATCGAGACTTGGTCTTGATGCTGAAAGCAGCCGATGAGCTTGGCAACTGTGCCGATGGCTTCCTAAGGTGCGAACAAACCGGTGGATGGCAGCCAAACGCCGCCCCTGAAGAGATTGACATCGTGTTGGAGCCTGGCGAGTACTTTATCATTGTTGATACTCCTGGTACTGCGGCTGTCGCTCCGTTTAGCATTGGCCCGTTCTCCTTTGACCTGCGTGTCAAAACTCTGTTACCAAACGGCGCCAATTGTAATGACCCAATCCTAGGACCACAGGACATGGACTGTCTGTCAGGTCACTGCCAGAACGGCTACTGCTGTGATAGTGGCGATTGCTGTCCGGACAACGAGTGGATTGTACCTGCTGATGGAACTGATCCAGAGGCGATTAAAACAACGAGGGACTGGATCTCTGCCAACGCAATCTGTCCTGCTCACTACACGCAGGACCCGTACTGCTTTGATGCTGATTGGTCAGATCCTGACAATCCTATCAACTACTGCCAGGGTGAGCGTGTAGATGCGAACTGTATCAATAACACCTGCGTGGCAGTGCCAGTGCCAGATGACTCAGGTTGCGACATAACTGTTGAGGCAGATCGTTGTGGTTTGGCCAAGTCCGTCTACTGTGGTGATGATGGCCCACAGGTACCATGGGTACAAGTCAAGCCTACGTGTCCGGGCTTCTGCCAAGACGACGCGGACTGTGACCCAGGCGCTCACTGTGATCCTGCAGTAGCCACCGATCCAGACCCGGACATCGGCTATGACTATATCAGTGGAACCATATACAAATGGTGCCAGGCTGACTTGCCAAACGGCTCAGCCTCCAACGAAGATAGTGACTGCATGAGTGGTCACTCGGCTAACGGCTACTGCTGCGATAGTGGCGACTGTTGCCCAAGTGATGATGCGGCAGGCGCGGGGGCTTGTCCGGCAATGTACACAGTTGCACCGTCTTGCGAAGACGCCGCCTCGTGTTTAGGCCAGCGATTCGATCCGGTCTGCGTTGACTATCGGTGTGGCAACGAGCTTGTTCGCGACGACTGCGCCTGTGACGGTGCTCTCAGCGATAACTGCGGTCTCTACATCCCAACATTCTGCGGACCATCTCCAACTGGCACCTGCCCAACGACTGAGATAGGTGGTGGTGAGTGGGTTGGTACACCGCCAGTGTGTTTGGATAACTGTGAAACCGACGGTCAAGATGACGACACCAAGTGCGACGATATTGCCAGATGCGATCCATGTGATGAAGCAGCAGTCGACAATAGCGACTGTGATCCTGACGAGCTTAGTAAGCGAGTCTGCATGGCTAACGTTCCAAACGGTTACCCATGTGACGAAGACAGCGACTGTGAAAACAAGCTGACCACTAACGCTCCAGATGGACGCTGCGTCAATGGCTTCTGCTGTGAGGCTAGAATCTGCTGTAACCAGGCAAACGACTGCCCGACTATGACTCCTCCAAGTGAGTTCTGGGCGGCTCCTGTTTGTGAGGACTGGGCGACTTGTCAAGGACGCAGAATCGACGCCGTCTGTGACCATTACGACTTCTATTGTGGGTCCGAATATGTTGACGACGACTCAGCCTGTATCGAAGACCCGAGCAATCCATCTGATGATTGTGGCTATTTCCTTCCTGCGTACTGTAATGGCGAGGTGGAACAGTATGGAGGCGAGTGCTTGACCAGTTGTCTGGATGGTGAAGTTGAACTCGATAACCTGTGTGATGATGGTGCTCACTGCGATCCTGACCCGGATAACCTGAGCAACAGCATATGTCTGCCTGACCTACCGAACAACGAGCCTTGTGATGAGGATAGCGACTGCATCGGTGGTCTCTGCCAGATGTACTTCTGTTGCGAGCCAGGTCTGCTTTGCGAGGGAGCTAGGGTTGCTTCGGCCCTCGTGACGACTCCATCAACTGCAAGCAGGGACTTGGTGGAACATCATGATCCAGTTGCTGTTCAAGGTGAATTGATAACCACGTTGGGTCAGCCTTCTGTTATTGGTCATCGTGCCTACTACAACAAACACGGTATTAACTACGGCTTCTTGACCAGTACGACGCTAGTCATCCACTGTTGGGACTGGGAGCAAAACGGTAACGAAACCGACGTTGACTGCGGTGGTGGCGATTGTAAGAAGTGCGAAGATGGCGCCTACTGTCGTAACGGGGCTCGCGACTGCATAAGTGGCTTCTGCGACAACGGTGTCTGCGCAACCCCCTCCCCCTAGTACTACCTAGCTCTGAACCAAGATTACCAGCCGGTCATTAACACAGGCTAAATCCACCCCTGTTGCTGCCTCCTGTCCCTGTCTCCACCCCCCCCCCCGCCCCCCGCCCCCCCCCCCCCCCCCCCCCCCCCCCCCCCCCCCCCCCCCCCCCCCC